>Ga0207655_1000156_pt1 | contig 125564 bp, 155 predicted proteins | sample KBSM44metaG_FD_184398 | JGI IMG/M metagenome (GOLD analysis project Ga0207655, IMG submission 184398) | Miscanthus rhizosphere microbial communities from Kellogg Biological Station, Michigan, USA - KBS M4-4 metaG (SPAdes) (version 2) | ecosystem: Host-associated > Plants > Roots > Rhizosphere... | reverse complement strand
TGTATATTAAGCTCTTTCTTCTTGGAATTCTTCTTTTTGTTTTTCTAATTGATTTTTTAATAAAATAATTTCTTCTTTTTTTTCTTTTTTCAATGCAATTTGTTGCGCTAACTCTTGTTGTATTTTTTTTATTTCTTTTTCTTGTTTTATTAACTCTTTTTGATATCTTTTACATTCTTTTTCGTAATCAATAGGTTGCTCTTCTTTTGGTTCTTCTAAAAACAAGCGATGAGTTAACGTAGAAAAACGTTGAATAATCGTTAAATATAATTCACAGTATTCCTTTTTGTAATTCTTTTTTAAATACATTTTCCAATACTCTTCTTCCAAAACTGATACAGCGCACCAATACACAATATCAAATTCCATTTCTTCTATAAATTCATCTAGTTTCTCTTCACTTATATCTTCTTTACATCCTTCAATTAATTCGCGAAACATAAAATGTCCTGCTTTTTCAATTACTTTTCGGACATTTTTTTTATAATATTTTTTCATTAATCGCTGCACATACGCCTGTTTTCCTTTTTTTCGATCTTTTGGTGTAATAATAATTTTAGCTTGCTTAAATATTCGTTCTACGATTGAAAGTTCTGCATATAAAATAAAGTCAAGTGAAAAAATATAATCAAGTATCTGTTTTTCGCTGTATATTTCTTCTTTTAAAAAATGTTCTATTGCCTCCTCCATTTCTTCTAGATGTTCATCCATGATTTCTTCTTTTTCTAACGCTTCTAAATACGCTTCAATTTTTTCTACATTTTTTATCATCTTTTTTCCCCCTTTTATCTACTATATTCTTTTTTTTGAAAATCATGAAAGTGTTTGTAGAGGAACTTCCTTTTTTTCGCAACATATGGTAAAATAGGTCGTATTTAATTTTACTATTTACTCATTGGAGGAATTTTTATGCATACATACGCTATTATTTTAGCAGCAGGAAAAGGCACACGTATGAAATCATCACTTCCAAAAGTGATGCATCCTATTTCTGGCATTCCTATGATTGAACATATTACACGCACATTGCGTACATTAAACGTTGATCAAACCATTATTGTAACAGGTCACGAAGCTGAAACAATTGAAACTCATTTTAGTCAAGATCCAAGCATTACATTTGTTCGTCAAACGGAACAATTAGGAACAGCTCACGCCGTTATGCAAGCTGCCTCTCTACTAGAAAACAAAGAAGGTAAAACACTTGTTTTAACAGGCGACACACCTCTTTTAACCGAAGAGACACTACGTAATTTACTGGAAAAAAGCACGAATACAAAAGGTATTGTTTTAACTACTCGTCAAGAAAATCCATACGGATACGGTCGTATTGTTCGCGATAATGATGACAATGTCGTAAACATTGTTGAAGAAAAAGATGCTACAGATGTGGAAAAAGCAATCAATGAAGTTAATACAGGCATTTTTTGTTTTGATAATGAAACGCTTTTTTCATCAATTTACAAGATTAATAACAACAATGCTCAGCGCGAGTACTATTTAACGGACATTGTGAAAGTATTTCACGAACAAAATGAATCATTTGATAGTGTTTCTACCACTAACCATATGGAAGTGATGGGTATTAATGATCGCTACCAATTATCCATCGCCAATGATTATCATCAAGAAAACCTAAAGAAAAAGCATATGTTAAATGGTGTAACGATGTTAAATCCATCTTCGACTTATATTGAAGAAGACGTGATTATTGAAAATGATTCGATCATTGAAGGAAATGTTTCATTGAAAGGACGCACGGTTATTGGCGCTCACTCAGTTGTCACATCAGGTTCTGAGGTTAAAAATGCGGTCATTGGACAACATACAACAATTACAAGTTCAGTTATTCATGATAGTACTGTAGGAAACCATGTTTCAATTGGACCTTTTGCGCACATCCGTCCGTTATCTTTTATTGAAGATAGCGTTCGTATTGGAAATTTTGTTGAAGTGAAAAAATCAACAATTGATAAAGGGTCTAAAGTGTCTCATTTAAGCTACATTGGAGATGCACTAATTGGAAAAGATGTTAACGTCGGTTGTGGTTCCATTACCGTTAATTATGACGGAAAAAACAAATTCAAAACCATTATTGAAGATAATGCTTTTATCGGCTGCAATGTAAATTTAATCGCACCTGTTACTGTAGGAAAGGACTCATTAGTTGCTGCAGGATCAACGGTTACAAAAAATGTTCCAGAAGATGCTTTAGCTATTGCACGAACAAAACAAGAAAACAAAGAAGGATACGCTTCAAAACTAAAAAAATAAGGAGAATGTTGCTACATGAAAGACTTTGATTTTTTAATAACATCACCTTTTTATGTAAAAACAAAAGATTTTTACTATGATCGATATTATTATTTTGAAGATTCTTTCACAAAAAAAACAGCAGAAATTCGAATTCCTTTTACGCACAAACATGAAATCGATTTTAATTTTCACAAATGCGGGTTTATTGAAGAAACACCTCTTTGGTTTCAAGTGCTTTTTTTACAAGCCAAAAAAGTACTTGAAATACGTGATCGAGTTCGACGATTGTTTGAAGAAACACCTAAATGTCATTCATCTAACGGACATTTTTATTGGGTTGTTTCGCCTGCTTTAGAAATAAATGAATGTCAAATATCAAAAGAAATTCTCAGTTCCTTACATGAGGATTTTTCCATGAATGATACGATAAAAAACACAAAAGAAAAACTATTTCATTATAAAATTCAAATCAAACAAAACCCTTCGGATGTAAAATGGAAAACATTCACTCCTTTTCTATCACGACACAATGTAGTAGCACTTCACCCCTTGATGTTTAATCAAGGGGGACTGATATTAAAGAACGATACGTATCCAAAAATCCGATTAATGAAAAGGTAAACGAAAAAAGGAGGTGTCCCTTGATTACATGTATGTAATCAAGGAAACAACTATGGGAAAATATTTTGGAACAGACGGCGTACGTGGTATTGCCAATACTCAATTAACAGCAGAGCTTGCTTTTAAACTCGGTCGTTACGGCGGCTATTATTTAGCTCAACAACATCACGATCCTAAGATTGTGGTTGGAAGAGACACACGCGTTTCAGGTGAAATGTTAGAAGCCGCTTTAACAGCAGGTTTGCTTTCTGTTGGAATCAATGTGGTGAAACTAGGTGTTTTACCTACACCTGCTGTAGCGTATATGACACGTCAATTACATGCTTGTGGTGGCATTATGATTTCAGCGAGCCACAATCCGTTTGAAGATAATGGAATTAAATTTTTCGGAAGTGATGGGTTTAAATTACTTGATGAAATCGAAGAACAAATTGAAGCTTCACTTGAAAATGAAGATATCTTCCCTCGCCCTGTAGGCGCTTCTGTTGGTCGTGTACTCGATTATTTTGAAGGAACGGAAACCTACAGCACGTTTTTGAAATCAACGATCGAACATTCATTTAAAGGGTTACGTATTGTATTAGATTGTGCTAACGGCGCTGCTTCAACCATTGCTGCAGATTTATTCAGTGATTTAGGTGCAGAAGTATTTGTGATTGCTAATCAACCAGATGGCATCAACATCAATGTTGATTGCGGTTCGACTCATCCTGAAACACTTCAGCAAACCGTTCTTGAAAAAAAAGCCGATATTGGTCTTGCTTTTGATGGAGATGCAGATCGTTTAATCGCCGTGAATGAAAACGGTGAATTAGTGGACGGAGATGCGATTTTATATGTATGCGGAAAGCATTTAAAAGCAAAAAATAAATTAAAGAAAAACACCGTTGTTTCAACAGTCATGAGTAATTTCGGATTTAAAAAAGCACTTGATGCAGAAAACATGCTGACGAAACAAACAGCTGTAGGCGATCGTTATGTAATGGAAGAAATGATTAAAAACGGATACAATCTTGGCGGAGAACAATCAGGGCATCTTATTTTCCTTGATCATAACACAACAGGTGATGGCGTTCTTTCTGCTCTACAACTTGTGAATGTAATGATTGACTCTCAACAATCTCTTTTACAACTAGCTAAAGGATTTACACAATACCCTCAACTTTTGGTTAATGTAAAAGTAGATTCAAAAGAGGGTTGGGATCAAAACGAAACGATCCAAACATCGATCCGTGAAGGTGAAAACATCCTTGGAGAAGATGGGCGTATCCTTGTTCGACCGTCAGGAACAGAATCACTTATTCGTGTTATGGCTGAAGGTCCAGACGATTTGACAATTAAAGATATTGTTGAAAAAATTGCCACAACTATCAAAGAAGAATGTTCATAAAAAATAAGAGGCGTTTGCCTCTTATTTTTTTTCATATACATTTGAACTGCTAATCACATTTTCTTGACTGTCAATGACTTGTACTTGAAGAGTGTTTAATTCATCAGGTTTATCCATCGTGATTTCTTGATCGTTTTCATATTCCGCCATAACAGAATTTCCATTTAGCAATACACGCATTCCCATGACGAAATTTTGTCCTTTAATTCGAATCTTATTGCCATCTTCTACAACATCTGATATCACAAGAGATCCGCTTCCTAGATGGTAAGTTGAATTGTATGGTTTGGTTTTTGGGAAAATCGACGCATATTCTTTTCCAAACATTCCGTCATACTGGAACAATTTATACGTATCTAACTCATTTTTTTGCAATCCAAATTTTTTCCAATAGCTTTGATTTGGAATGGTCATGATTCCTTTTTGAATCAATGATTGTTGATAACGAATGAATGGTGTGGTTTTTAAATCCGTTCGTTGCAAAATATATGGCGCAAAGAAAGAAGGGCTAATCGTATTCAGTTGTTCTTTTTTATTTGAAAAATTATCCCAAATTACAAAAGGAACACTTTGACGTTTTAGATAATTTTCATAGTCTGTTTTTCCGTCAAAATAATTAGCTTCGTTATACACCAAATCATTGGCACCAAGCGCAGGAAGATGATCTCCGTAAAACACAACAATAGTCGGTTCATCCACTTCTTTTAATTGTTCAATCAAATATTTTAATGAATCATCCGCATAAGACATATGTTCCGCATACGTTTCAAGCGTTTGTTTTGCTTTTTTTGATAGATTTCCTTCTACTGAAATGCGTCTGTCTTCTTTTGGAAACGCACCGTAATAATAAGGAGCGTGAGATTCCATACTGATGGCGTAAATATAATCCCTTTCTTTTGTATGTTTTAGCTCACTAATCACACGTTTTGCTAACTCTCCATCATAAATTTCAGGTCCTTTGTATTCAGGATTTGAAAAGAACTCTTTTCCAATAAAATTATTAAACCCTAACGTTTTGTAATTCTCGTTTCGGTGATAAAACCATCCATGCGAGGTATGAATACCCGTTGCATGATATCCTTGATTTCTTAACAGAACTGCCATGGAATCCATAGGTTGTTCCATATACTGCATATACACCATCACACCACTTGGTAAAAAGTTAGTTGAATACCCTGTAATGGCTTCAAATTCCGTGTTCGATGTTCCTCCTCCAAAAACATTGGAAATCATGTTCCCTGATGTATTTTCTTTTTGAAGCTGTCTGAAATAAGGGATAGGATCTCGATTAAACGTTACATTTGTTAAACGTGTTGGATCCCAAAACGCTTCTGTCATAACGAAAATAATATTTGGCTTTTTATCCCCTGTTGGATCTACTCCGCTGTACTGTTTTTTTAATGCTTCCATTTTTCCTTTTGAATAGTGATCTGGTTTTTCAATCGATAACCATTTCATGTTTAAAATGAAACTTAATTCAAAACCATTAGTTTGATAATTTTCCTTTTGATTCCACGGAATACTTGTTACATCATATTTTGCTTGTAAATCCATTGGTTTTTGAAAATAAATAGAACCAACAAAAAACAATGCACACAGGGAAACAATCATTCGAATAAGCCAGTTATGGGTCGATTTTTTAATTTTCCATAAAAAAAGCACCAATAATGCAATAAATAAAAGAGCAAGCGATATAAAAATAACGTAATTTTCTTTGGTTAAAAACGTTGAAATACTTTTGGCTTCACTTCCTAATTTTAAATCAACAGGAAGCAAATCTTCCCCTCTGTATGCTGATTTAATACGACTAATATACGCAAGTACTGTCAGTAAAACGCTTGTTAAAAGAAAGATAAGGTAATAGATTTTTTGTCCTAGTATATAAAAGAGATTTACGATACCAAAGGATAGGAAATAAGCAACGATAAATTCATTTGCATGTTCTCCTCTCCAATCTAAAAAATCCGTTACACTTCCTGTATGTACGCTTTCTAACACTACCGTTAAAAGAAGTGGCAAAAACAATACCATTAATAGCTCCATGCTTTTTTTTCCATAATTCATTTTTTCACCTCATTAAATAGTATAAACATGAGAAAGCATAAATGACTTTTGCTTCCCTTCAGGAACAACTGTAATTTTCCATTGTTGTTGCTTTTTTTTTACTTTCAATTCCTGAATATCACTAACTGATATGTACGCTTTGTTGATTTTTAAGTAATCCATAAACACAACCATTACTTTAATATCTTTTTCTTTGATTTCTCCTTGTTTTGCTAATACACCTAAATTTACATTACCTAACGTTAACAAAGGAAACTTTCTACCAAACTCATCTAAAAAAGTTAAAGTTTTTAATATTTCCTTTTTTTTGATAACATGATATAATTTCACGGGGGTAACCTCCTGTTTTTTAAAAATGAGGTGATGACAACATGTCTTTTATACAGTTTAACAATAATTTAGCGAAAAGAAAACCAAATACACTTAAAAATAATCAAACCTCTTGTCCATTTTGTGCACAAGAAACTTTGCGAAGTGAAAACGGTGTACTAGATGAAACAACTAACGTTTTGTGGATCAAAAATAAATTTCCTACCTTCCACGATTCTTTTCAAACCGTTTTTATAGAACATTTAGAATGCGATCACAATTTATCTACATATCCAAAAGAACACTTGTATCGATTACTGGATTTTGTGTTAAATAAATGGCTTGAAATGGAAAATGATCCAGCTTATTCTTCCGTTGTGTTGATGAAAAATCACGGTATTCAATCAGGAGCAAGCATTCATCATTCACATATGCAGTTAATTGGATTTCACTCACTCGATTACAAACAAAATATTTCACCTAATGATTTTAAAGGAATTCCAATTGTAGAAGGAGATGTATCACTAACGCTTTCTACGTTTCCTAAAAGCGAAATGTACGAATTTAATCTTTCATTTCCTGACACATTCACAACCGAACAACTTCAGCAAAGTGCAGATCTATTGCAAGATACCGTTCGCTATCTTTTAATGGAATTAAACGCAAAACATCAAAGTTTTAATTTAATGTTTTATCACGTAGATGATTACATTCAACTTAAAATTGTTCCGCGTTTTCCTTCTTCTGCTTTTTTACTAGGTTATAATTTTCATCAAGTACCTGTTCATACAGATGAAATTATTTCTTCCTTAAAAAACCGTTATTTGCGTTAAAAAAGCCGATTTCGGCTTTTTTAATGCGATGTAAAATGACATGTAATAATTGGAAAAGATAATGTATGGACTTCATTTAAATCTACATAAATTCCTTCTTCATCCTTTAAAAAATGGCTAGCTTCAGGAACAAACACAATACTATTTCGCTTTAATTGATTGTTTTCTCCTTTTTTCTCTGTTAATAACTCCGCTAACTCCATTATTTTTCGCTGATTTTCATTTGTTAACAAATATACTCTCATGCGTTTTTTAAAGTCATCTAATGTTTCATGTTGTTTGATTCTCTCAAGAAGGTAGGAATCTTCTTTATAAAACTTAATAGCTCCTTTTATCGCTTCTTTTGGTGTTAAATTGTTTTTACTAAGCGGATGACGAATACAAGCTGTTTGCTTTAACACATCCATCATTTCTTTTTGTCGTTTTTTTGTTAGTACAATCGACAACTCAAAAACTTCTTCATCCCATTTCAGCTGATAAGAAGCAGGTTTTTTGGGGATAATCCCTAACAGATACGCCATATAACTTTTATACACATCTCCATGCGCTAAAAAAGGTACTTTTTGTTGTCTCGCCAGAAACAAGGCGTAAAGCGGAAGAACTAAATTTTTTTTCTGAAAAAACCTCATCTCTTTGCGAACTTGTTTCGCTTCTTCGTTTGAAAGAGTTTTCCAGTTTAAATATTTTTCCAACTCCACTTCAATTGTAGGAATGTGTATGAACGATAAAAAATCACGCGTTCTTTTTGCTATTTTTTTGATCCACTCTTCTTCTTCCGATTCTTCTAACGATACACCAATCTTTTTAGGGTAAAGCGATTCATGCAATATTTTATCTTCTTTTTTTAAAAAAGCGACAGGTAAAATCGTCATTTTTTTTCGAAGAAAATAATTTCTGTATTGTTCGTTTTCTCCTTCTTCAAAAAAACAATGAACGCCTTGATTATGTAAAAAAAGCAGTTCTTTATGTGTTAAAAACGAAATCCATTGATCTTGTAATTTTTCAAGCGTATGAAAAATCAATTCAATTCCTTTTTTTTCCGAACTAATAAAATACCCTTTTTTTCTTGCTTCTTCCCCTTCAATAAAACAAGAAAACGAAATAGCAAATGAAACATTCATATCATACGTCAAGCAAGCCTTCAAAAAAGATGGAATCGCCATCCCTTTGTCATCAACTAAACACACATTATTAATATTTCTTTTTGCTATAGCTTCTACTAATGTTTCTGGGGATTCGAAACCATATGGTGAATAGTTGCTATAAATAAACATATTTTTTCCCTTTCTCCTTTTTTTGACTTTTTTCGACATCTTTATTATAAAAAGATTTTAGGAAAAATATCAATACCTGTAGCATGTCTTCCTAAAAAAATGTTACACTATAGATACTATATAAAGGAGATGATACGATGAAAGTTTATACAGACGGCGCCTGCAGCGGAAATCCTGGACCAGGAGGATGGGGATTTGCCATCATAGAAAATGATAACATCCTTTATTCTGATGCTTCTTTTTTTGATCATACAACCAATAATAAAATGGAATTAACAGCAGCTATTAAAGGAATTGAGTACATGAAACATCATTATCCACATCTTACCTCTTTTCCTGTTCATACTGATAGCACCTATACGATGAATTCTATGAAAGATTGGGTTCATAATTGGAAAAAAAAGAATTGGAAAAAATCAAATGGTAAACCGATTGAAAATCCAGAACTAATAAAACAACTTTACGCTCTTTGTTATGAATCAGGTATTACGATTACTTGGGTAAAAGTAAAAGCTCATCAAAAGAAGACAAGTGCTGATTATGATCCGTTTAATGATTATGTGGATCAAATAGCAACAGGAAAAGAACAACCAAAAAACAATAGGAGATGAATTCAATGAAGATTATGCCCATTTTTGGTACAAGACCAGAAGGAATTAAAATGGCACCTTTAGTGAAATTATTAAAAGAAGATCCTTCTTTTTCATGTGTATTTGTTAACACTGCTCAACACCGAGAAATGCTAGATCAAGTACTGGATTTATTTGATTTAACGCCCGATTATGATTTAAACATTATGAAAGAAAAACAAACACCTGAAGGTGTAACGGCTCAAATTATTACTGAACTTTCATCTATTTTAGATCAAGAAAAACCTGATTTGGTTTTGGTTCACGGTGATACAACAACAACCTTTGCAGGGGCATATGCGGCTTTTTTAAAAAAAATACCTGTAGGTCATGTTGAAGCAGGTCTTCGAACAGGAGACATTTCTTCTCCTTTTCCTGAAGAAGCCAACCGTCAATTAGTTGGAAGAATCGCTTCTTACCATTTTTCTGCAACAGAAAAAAACAAAGAGAATTTACTAAAAGAAGGCGTTGATCCTTCTTCAATTGCTGTAGTAGGAAACACGGTGATCGATGCACTTCTTTCAACCGTTAACAAACCCTTCACGTATTCAAGTGAATTACAACCCATTATTGATCGTGGTCATAAAATCATTTTAATGACCACACACCGTAGAGAAAATTTAGAGCAGTTAACAGGTATTTACACCGCTATTAACGATTTAATGGAAAAACATGATGACATTGAACTTGTTTTCCCTGTACATAAAAATCCCGCTGTTCGTGCACAAGTTGAAAAGGGATTAAAAAACAACCCACGAGTTCATCTTGTTGAACCTCTTGATTATGAAACGTTTGCTCACTTAATGAAAGATTCATATTTTATTATTTCAGATTCAGGTGGTATTCAAGAAGAAGCACCTGCGCTTGGAAAACCTGTTCTTGTCGCTCGCACCAACACTGAACGCCCAGAAGGTGTTACAGCAGGAACACTAAAATTAGTAGGCACAGAAGCTTCCGTTATTTTTACAGAAGCCGATGCACTTTTATCTAACCCTGCCACTTATCAACAAATGAGTGAAGCAAAAAACCCTTACGGAGATGGAACATCTTCTCAACAAATTATTTCGTTTATTAAGCAACAAGAAAAAAGAAGCTAATTTTTCAGCTTCTTTTTTTCTTGAAAAAAAGGACGAAAAGATTTTTTTATATATTTTATAAAGAGGTGATCTAACATTGAAACACGATTTAACATTTTTGTTGCAGCAATTAAAAAAACCGACGTTAAAATTCAGCATTTTACCTTCTATTGACCAGTCTCCTTCTCTTGCTTCTTATATAGGTGGTAAACCATATATGACAAAAGAAGAATCTTTTTCTTGTTGTAAGCATTGTAAAAAGCCTTTAACATTTGCTTTTCAATTATATATGCAAAAAGAAAAAGAAAGCGTCCTTTTCGCTTTTTATTATTGTTTTCATTGCCAAATGAATCATAAAACCAATCATTTCGAAACGAAAACATATCGAAATCCAACACAAGAAAACATGAAACAAGACGTGAAAAAAAATCCATTGATTGAATATGCTGAATTTGAATTCCACGCTTCTTGGTCATTGCCTGAGTGGGATGTGTTGCAATCCATTTATTCTGATGTAGTTGAGAATTTATCAAAAGAGTTTAAAGATGACGCTTGGGTTGTGTATGAAAATACAAAAGAATCTCTCGTCGGACTTGCTCATTTAGAACCTTTTTCCTTTTACAAAGGGTTCCCTCAATTTTTATCGGAGCCTCGTTTCCCAACATGCACATGCTGCAAAAAACCTATGGAATTATTTATTCAGCTCGATTCGTACGAAGAATTTGGTTTATCGTGGGGAGAAATGGGATGCTTGTATTTGTTTCAATGTCCACAACACGAAAAAGAGTATAAAGTATTTATTCAATAAATAAAAAACGCCCTAGGGCGTTTTTTATTTTTTCAACATTTCTTCGGCTTGTTTTAGCGTAATTTCATTTTTTTCATCTCCGTAAATCATCCGTGCAATTTCTTGTTTCCTTTCTTCATCTGTTAATGATTTTACATTAGAAACCGTACGATCTTCCAGCGCTTGTTTTTGAATAAGATAATGACTATCTGCTTTTGCTGCCACTTGAGGAAGATGGGATATTACAATCGTTTGAACAGAGTGACCTAGCTTTGCTATTTTCTCGCCTATAATTCTCCCCACTTCTCCACCTATTCCTTCATCCACTTCATCAAAAACAAGTGCCATTTCTCTTTCTACATTTGTTGCAATTTTAATGGCTAATAATACACGACTCATTTCTCCACCAGAAGCAATTTTGGCAAGAGGCTTCAACTCTTCTCCTTTATTGGCTGAGAAAAATAGTTGAACTTTTGAATATCCATACAATGTAAAATCATTTGTTTGCATCACTTCAAACTGAAGAGAAGAGTGAGGCATACAAAGCTCTTTTAATTCATCATTAATTTTTTCTCCTTGTGTTTTTGCGATCATTTTTCTCATCGTATGTAAATCAGCCGCTTTTTCTGTTAACACGACCAATAATTCTTCCTTTTCTTTTTCTAAACGTTTAATATGTTCCTCTTTGTTTTCAATTTCATCTAATTTTACTGAAATTTCTTCGTAATAATTCAATACATCTTCGATGGTATCTCCATATTTTCGTTTAATCGTTTTATATACATCTAATCGATTCATCAATTCATTTAAACGATACTCATCATATTCCATTGAATCATAATACGATTCGATTTCTGATTTAATATCTTCCAATTCCAAACTTACTTTTTCTAATCGTTCAGAGAAAGGACCTAATTTTTCTTCAAATCTTGTGGCTTCATTTAAGTCTCTTTGCGCTTGATAAAGGGCTTCCATTACATCTAATTGCTGAATGGTTCTTCCAACTGAATGAGAAATTTTTTCAAAACTAGCCAACACCTTTTTCTCATTTTCTACTTCTTCTTCCTCTCCTATTTTGATGTTTGCATCTTCAATTTCTTGTTTTTGAAAACGATAAAGATCTAACAACTGTTCTTTTTCTCGTTCTTTATTTATTAAGGAATTTAATGATTCTTCTACTTCTTTGTATTGTTTGTACACCTTTTGATAATCTGTTATTTTTTTCTCTTGTTCTTCTCCAAGAAGAGAGTCAATTAAGCTGAGATAATACGTTTCTTTTAATAAATGTTGATGATCTCGTTGTCCGCAGATTTCAATTAAACACCCCGATACATCTTTCATATATTGCGTTGTTTGAATACTTCCATTAATTTTCGAAATAGAACGTCCATTTTTAGCAATATGTCTTTCTAGAATAATAATATCATCAGTAATTTCTATATCAAATTCTTTTAATTTTTTTTCAATGCTTGTCGTTTTAGCAAATACAGCCTTTAATTCTGCTTTTTCTTCTCCTCTTCGAATATATTCTTTGCTTGTTCGTTCTCCTAGAATAGCTGAAAGTGCATCTAATAAAATACTTTTACCTGCACCTGTTTCCCCCGTTAATACGTTAAATCCTTTTTCAAAATTGATGATAGAATGCTCAATGATCGCAAAATTCTTAATTTCAAGTTGCAATAACATAAATAGCAAACCCCTCCTTTTCTTTTATTTTATCTTGTTTTAGGTCTTTTTTAAAGAGGAAATTTAAAAAAAGACTTACAGAAAGTGTAAGTCTCTTATGAAGTCGTTTGATACGGATTTTGAGGACCTCTATTTTTTTGTAATTCTTTCTCTTCTTTTTTAAATTGTTCTACTTCTGGATGGATCATTTCTTTTTTCATCACATTCCACTTTCCGTCTTGAAATTGTAAGTAATGTAATTCGTATGGTTTAAATGCCATAGGGTAACTATTTTTTTCATCTTGATACACGCGTTCTTTTAAAATAACAGTTCCATTTTTATTTCGCTCAATTGAATCAAATGAGCCTTTTGTTTCATACTTTTTTTGAATGGTTCCTTCGTCATTAATTTCATATACGTATCCTTTTTCATTGTATGAATATCCACTCGACGGATAGCGAATGTGTTCATAATAAATAAAAAATATTCTTCCTTCTATTTCCCAATATGCCTTTTTGTTTTCCGTTGCGATACCTACAAGATTCGTTCCTTCATTTAATTCTTTTGTCTGAATTTTTCCTGCTTTTTTTTCCACCCACAACACTTTATTCCCCGCATAAGCATCACTATAAGAAATATTAGATGTTTGGGTTACAATTAGAGAATGGTGTTGATCATAGGTATAATTTTTTCCTATTTTCCCTTGATTGTTTTGATAAAATAATTGTTGAACATCCTTCAGTGTTTGTTGATTATCATTGTTTTTTTGTTCATTTGCTTTAGTTGATGTTTGCGACTTATTTTTTGGTTTTTCTTTTTCTCCTTGACTACTTGTCCATGCATAAATGCCTAAAATAACAACTAATCCGAAAAAAATAGATGTTAAAATCCATTCATTTTTTCTCATCATATCACCCCATTTTTTGCATATTACCCGTTCCTCTTTACTTTGTCAAAAGAAAAAAAGACGCATTTTTGCGTCTTTTTACCCTACCAGCAAACTATGGCGAATTAGCATATCTTTGATTCGATTCAAACGATCGACTTCTTCTTCCATAAATCCTGATTGTTTCTTTTCTTCTTGCAAGATAAACTCTGCCACTGAATCAAGAACCGCATTTTTCATTAACACACGTACGCTTTCTTCTTCTTCTAATTGTTGATACGAAGGATGATCTAAGTTTACTTCAATATTAATGGTAACACTGTTTTCTTGCTCAAAAATAGACCATCTTCTTGGAATTTCACTTTCTCCAAGACTAATACCCACAGGATCATTGATAATTAATCCTGAATTTGTACGAGGTTTTCGTTCTTTTTTTGGTTTTTCTTCTTCAGGCTCTTCTTCTTTACAGAATTTTTCTTCCATTTCTGCAATAAATTCTAATATTTCATCTAACTCTTCTTCTACTTCCTTAGGCACTTCTTTTTCTAATACTTTTTCTTTTTTTGCTTTTATTTTTTTCTTTAGTTGTTTAAATACGCCTTCTTCAATATCTAAATTACTTAAAAAATCATACGAACGAAGCACTTTGTTTAATGTTTTTGATACTTGACCTAAGTCGGTTTGATACTTTTCAAATACTTCTCCGTTTGTTAGTTTAGAAATCTTAGAAATTAAAGAGGTTAATTCTTTTTCTAGTAACCTTTCTTGCATACTTTGAAACGCTTCTGTTTCTCGCATAAAGTCTGTTTTGTGAATATCTGTTTCAAAGTCATCTAAATGAATTTCTCCGACTAAACGCGCCAAACTTGTATGCGCTTGGCGATTGAGTAAATCATTGGATTTAATAATACGACCATTGTTAATTAACTCAAAGCCAAATTTCCAATTGGTTCCTGCTTCTTTCATCGCACCTGCCCAGCCATACACACGCTTTCCATCAATTTCAAAATCAAATTCTTGATAAAAATCATCTAATAACTCCACAACAGCTGGTTTTACTTTTGTACCATTAATTCGAATCACTACATCTTCTTTTAATAAAAAGTGCTTGTATGTTTTAGACAAATGTTGACTTAATCGCTCGCTAAACTTTTGAATATCACCTAAGCGAATGGTTAAATTAGTGATACGTACTTTTGTTCCATGGCTTGGTTTTTTTTCTTCTTTTACTTGATATTGAATTTTCCAATCTTGGAATTTGTGAATATTAAAATTAATTTCAACAGCGTACGGTTGTTCAATAGGAGTTGTGTACACTTGACACGCATCTCCTAAACCAAGCACCGCTACTTTTGCCCCTAGTCCAAAACGACCAATTTTACTTTGACCCGCTTTATCACTTTTTCCTAATTTTAAATAATTACGAGCCGTAAACTCATCCATTCCTGTTCCGTTATCTATGACTTCAATATATTGTTTTGTTCCTTTTTTTACAATATTTACGTCAATTAACAACGGCTTTCCTTCCACTTTGGCATCGATCGAATTATCAACAAGTTCCATAATTCGGTTTGATACCGTCCCACTAATACATGCCATCTTCTTTAATAAACTAACATCTGGTGTAATTTCATATTCATGTTTTCTTGCTTGATTATTCATTTTTTTCCTCCTTAAATGGTTCTGTTTAAAAGTATCTCCCATATATTTCTTTTTAAACCTCATTTTAAAAATTTTTTTGACTTTTTTTTACTTTTGTTTATGATTGTCGCAAAAAGGAGGGATTTTACGTGAAAAAAACGTTTCATTTTCTAACCACTCACCTTTATTTTCGAAAGCGCATTGAATTTTTACATTATCATTATTTTTATTTTTCAAGTGAAAATAGTTCTTTTCAAGCACGAATTTTTATTCCAAAGAATGAAAAACACACCTTTAGCTGGTATTATTATGATGGGACCTCTCATATTCCGTCCTGGTTTTTAGAACTTGTTGAAGTGTCAGAAGAAAACGTTAAAAAAAGAGATCGCTTACGTCGTTTATTTTAAAAGGAGGAGATTGGTTTGATCCAACATTGGTATATTTATTTACTTATCGCTTACGGAGTTACACTCATTCCTGTTATCGGGAAATATTTTTCCGTATTAAACACACTTTTTCATGAAGTAGGGCACGCGCTTTTCGCGCTTTTATTTGACGGAAAAGTAAAGTCAATTGTTTTATTCGCTTCAACAGAAGGAGTAGCTACAACAACCTCTCGTTTTTGGATTGCTCGTGTTGTTACTTCTTATGCAGGTTACACATTTGCTTCATTTATCGCTTTTTTATCTTTTTATTTCATTCAACAAGACAAGCCTACTTTTTTACTTTTTGGCTTTATGATCGCTGTTTTTTTAAGCTTAGTTTTTTGGGTGCGTAATTGGTACGGAATTGTTTGGTGTTTGTCGTTTTTAGCTCTTTGCATACTGCTTGTTATCTATGGAACGACGCTTCTTCAACATACAATGACCTTTTTCTTTTCTTCTATTTTATTAACTCAATCGGTTTCAACTGCTTTTACGATTTTTCGATTAAGTATTAAAAAACCAAAAGACGCAGGAGATGCAACGAATTTATCCAAACACACCTTTATTCCTGCACCAATTTGGGGAACTATTTTCTTTCTTCAATCGCTTTATGTGGCGTTTCTTGTCTTTAAATATATTATTTTTTCATAAAAAAGAGTGCATTTTTGCACTCTTTTTTACATACCCATAATATGATATCCACTATCTACGTGAATATTTTCTCCTGTTACCCCTGTTGATAAATCACTTAATAGGTACAACGATGTTTTTGCCACATCATCTTGTGTAACCGATTTTCTCATCGGTGATTTTTCTTCAATTTCTTTTAACATATCGTTAAATCCTGAAACCCCTTTTGCTGCTAATGTTTTAATCGCACCAGCAGAAATAGCATTTACGCGGATATTATATTTTCCCAAATCATTCGCTAAATATTTTACACTGGATTCTAATGCTGCTTTTGCTACACCCATCACATTGTAATTTTGTACAACGCGTTCTCCACCTAAATACGTCATTGTAATAATGCTTCCGCCTTCTGTCATGATTTTTTTCGCATGATTACTCACAGCAACAAGTGAATAAGCACTTGATTCTTGTGCTAATAAATATCCTTCTCGACTTGTTTCAGCATATTCGCCCTTTAGTTCTTCTTTATTAGCAAATGCAACAGAGTGAACCAATCCATGGATAACGCCTACTTCTTCTTTTATATAAGCAAATGCTTTTTCAATGCTTTCATCTTGGTTTACATCACATGAAACCACACGCATTTGAGAGGGCATTTCTTTTTTAATTAATTCTTCTATTTTTTGTTTTGAACGCTCTTTGCGATACGTGAAAATTAAATGAGCGCCTACTTCATGCAATTTTTTTGCAATATCCCAAGCTAAACTACGATGATTAGCCACTCCCATTACCACAACGTATTTATCTTTTAATTTCATAAAATCCATCTTAAAAAAACTCCTTTATCAGTCTAATTCATGTTCTTTTTATTCTTTTTTGAAAAACAAAAAAATCCTTATCTAAAAAAAGAAAGAAAAACTTGCTATTTTTTCGTTTTGATTATAATCAAAAAATAGGAGGTGACACACTTCATGTCAATCGATAATTTTTTAATGAACACAGGGAGAAAAGGATTAACCTTAGAGTGGAAAGGAACATTTAATCAATATATGCAACTTGCCATCAAAAACCCTGAAATCACGCAATTAGCAACACAACGTCTTTATAATATGATTTTATCTAAAGGAACTAAAACAGATTTACAGGGAAATGTTAAATATTCTTTTTTTGATGGGAAAATATTTGGCGCTGAGCAACAAATCAATGATATTATGATGTATTTAAAAGCAGCAAGTATGGGTTTGGATATCAAAAAACGTGTTCTTTTACTTTTAGGACCTCCAGGTGGAGGTAAATCACAAATTCTTTCGATGTTTAAAAAAGGATTAGCTGAATACGCCCGATCTGAAAAAGGTGCTATTTATGCTATTGATGGTTGTCCTATTAATGAAGAACCTATGCATTTAATTCCCGAAAGTGAACGAGAAGAATTATGGCAAAAATATAAAATTAAAATCGAAGGAAAATTATGTCCTCTTTGTCAGTTTAAATACGAAACAGATTGGAAACGAAATTTAAATCACGTACCTGTTAAACGTGTATTTATTAATGAAGAAAACCGAATTGGAATTGGAACATTTGCACCTGCAGAACGAAATGACATGGCAGAATTAATTGGTTCTGCTAACTTAGCAACAGTAGATTACTATGGAAATGAAGGAGATGTACGTGCATACGAATTCAACGGTGAATTACACACTGCTAACCGAGGTATTATGGAATTTATCGAGGTATTAAAAGCAAAATCTGATTTTTTACATGTTTTATTAACACTTGCAGAAGAACAACAATTTAAAACTCCTCGTTTTCCACTTCAATATGTGGACGAAGCATTAATTGCTCATACAAATGAAGGAGAATTTTACCGATTTATTTCTGTCAAAGAGAACGAAGCAATTGTGGATCGACTTTTTATTGTACGTGTTCCTTATAATATGAAAGTAGAAAATGAGGAAAAAATCTATCATTATGCATTAAAAACAAAACTAGTTGTAAAAGATGTAACTGTTCATCCTGGAGCAGTACGTTTAGCAAGTATGTTTGCTATCGCGACACGACGACACGACGATCCATTACGTAACGGGATGCAAGGAATTTCACCACGTTTTATTTTAAATACATTAGCTATTGCGATGGTACGAATCAATGGAAAAGTAGTTACACCAAAGGATATGGTCAATGTATTGCGTCATCAAGTGTATAATTATCCAGTGCTTGATTTTGAAACACGTAAACAATATTTACATTATCTTGATCAACTAGAACAACACGTTCCTGCATTAAATGAATTACGAAATGAAGATGTAAAGTTTAAAGTAAAACAACAAAAGCAAGGAATGTTTGATCTTATGATAGGGGATGATGACTAACCGATTTACCGATTAGGTGAACAGATGAACGGAGATACACTACCCCCTGTTAAGGAAGTAGAAGATGCATAGGGGCATTGAGAACGGTTTACCGCTTTTGGAGCCACAGTATGTCACATCGATATCATTATACTTTTGTTTTTATTCAAAAAGCTGCCCAGGTGGTTGAATTTACCAGCCTCTCCACAACAGAGAATACAATGATCTACCCTGCACGATTGTGCAAACCGACGGGATGTGTACGTGAATAGAAAAAAACCTACGTTTATCACGTAGGTTTTTCACTTTCACATACTCTGGGGATAGCTAACACCCATCTAACGGGTTATTTTTCGGCAGTTAACCGAAGCGGAGGTTGACGGGAAACTCTCGCTAATTTTTTCGTCTTTTCTTTAAAAGAAAACGCCTTCCACTTTCTTTTAAAGCACACTGCTAGTTATATAAAATTATGTATGTAAAATGAAAACGTCAAAAAAACCTGATCTTTCGCCAGACCAAGTTTACGGAAAAAGACATGAATAGGCACATATCAAAAAAGTACCCACTTCACGTGGCGGCGGCGAAAGAAAAAAGAACATAGGGATGTTTACCTATATTCTTTTATACTATGCTTTATATTATAAGCATTTTTTATGAATCCTGTCTAGTCTAAAAATAAAAAAATAAAAAAAATGAAAAAAGGTCTTTTCTTTTTCTTTTTTAATAGCTATAATAAGGTACATAACTTAATAATTTTATATGGTAGGCGAACAAAAAGGCTGAGTATTGCACTCAGCCTTTTTGTATGTTTACCTAAGGGAATTTAATGCACGAACAATTTTATTTTTGTGTCCAATAATCTCAAAAAAATCTTCTTCTGTTTCTTCTACTGTTGCAATTGAACCATCATCATAGCGAACATCAATTAACGAATCAACAAACTTTCCTTCTTCACAAAAAAGCACCATTGTATATTCTTCTTCACTTTTAGGATCTTTTAGTCGAAATACTAATTCTTTAATCACCAATTCCGTTCCTTCAAATACAGGTCTGTATCCAAAATATCCTGGTAATTTTTCAGCAGTTTCAATTACTTTTTCGATATTCATTGTTGAAACACTCCTTTATTTTTTAAAGAATTTTAGTTCTTTACAGTTATTCAACATAAGGGGGGGCGTTTATGATTTACATACTTAATATCATTTTGCCAATTTTTTATTTATCTTTCTGTTTTCTTTTTTTCCGTTTTTTGCAAAAGAGAAACATTCTTGTTGTACACAAACATCCTTATACAAACCGTAACGATCGTTTTGTTTATTTTGTTTACATCCAATGGTGTTTATTCCTTTTGATTGTTCTTTTTTCTTTTTTCTTATTTCATCCTTTTATTGTTTCTTTTATTTCCCTACTCTTTTTTTTATTTACGTATGTTTCACTTTTAAAAGTTTCTAAAAATCCAAAAGGAAGCATTATAAAAGAGTGGCATTATACTAAAGAAGAACAGGCGTTTTGGGATGAACAGTTTAAACATGAAAAAAAGTCTTTTTTCTACCGTTCTTCTTCATCGCCTAAAGTTGTTTTTACTGAAGCATTTATTTTTTTGTCTAAACGAACTTATTTTTCTGTTCGCATGCGTAAATTTAATGATCATTTAGAATTAACCAACGTTGATATAAAAGGGAACTTTTTGATTTTTACCTATACTCTTCAAAAAAGCATACCTCTTCGTTTTGTTTATGTGTTTATTCCTAAAGGAAAGAAAAAAGAAGCAAAACAACTTGTTTCTACCTATCAATCTTTACTAAAATAAAAAAAGTAGTCATTTGACTACTTTTTTCTAATGCTTAAGGTAAGTGCACGAGTTCTATACCTTTTAAAAAATATTTATTCCACTTATTCGCATAGGCATTTCGATAAACAATTCGTCGAATTCCTACTTGCGCAAGAGTTTTACTGCACTTTTCACAAGGCGCATGCGTCACATAAATTGTTGCACCTTCTAGTAAATGTCTTTCTGTTTGTAGTACGGCATTTTCTTCTGCATGAAGTGTTCGAATACATCGCCCTTCATCATTAATCAAACATCCTACATCGAGACAATGATCATGTCCATGGATGGAACCATTAAAACCTTGTCCTACTTGTTTTTTGTTTTTGACAATAACAGCTCCGACTTTTAATCGATTACACGTACCCATTTCTGCATAATTTTCCGCCACTCCCATAAAAAACTCATCCCAACTTTTTCTCATGTTTCATTCCTCCTTTTATCCTTTTTATTTTGATTGAATAAATGAAAAAATAATGGTTTTAATTTCTTCGATGCTTAAATTGTCTGTATTGATACGTAAATCAAACAACGCATCATCCAAGGCTACTTCACTAATATGAGTTAATTGTTTTTCATCAATTTTACCATCTCCTCGCATAGAAATACGTTGTTTTTGTACTTTTTTTGATACATCGAGACGAATGGTTGCAAAACCAAATTGTTCAAAAATGTGCTTTTCGCTTGGAAAACGTAAATCGTCACAAACAACTCTTTTCCCTTGTTTAGCTAGCATTTTTGCTTCTTTTGCGACAAATGTTACCCAAATATCTTCTCCTAATAAAGTTCGAAAAGAAGTGGCTATATACTGCGCTAATTCTCTGTACCAATCATTTTTTACATAAAGTCCATCCTCCGTTTTTTCAAAGGTAACATGCTGAAATTTTTTTTGGAACGTTTTTTGAACTTCCTGATAAATTTGTTCAATTACATGATCCTCTTCAAGAACTGTTTTTAGGTACGTTTTCCATTCTTTTGGCTCTTCAATGACTAAATTCGTTACTTTTTTAATCATTGTTCCAATCGAAAGAACAGAGTACCCTAATTCTTGTTGTAATTGACGCGCTTGTTCGCTTTTTCCACAAGCCAATTTGCCATTCAAAGCAATATTTTTCATTTTTTTTACTCCTCCTTGTATTCTTTATCATTTTATCATAAAATAGAGATAAGCCTTATTTTTTATCTTATTTCAGATGGAGAGTTCCATCTTTTTCATAAAAAAATAAATTTTTCGTGTTTACTACTAAGGAGGAAATGGTATGTTTTTAATGTTTCGTAAAATTATTAAAGAAAGCAATGCTAGAGGTTGGAGTTTACAACAAGAAAAAGAAGAATTTTTCCTATCTAAGTTTGATGAAACGTTAAATGATGATGAGTATCGAATTTATGTAAAGGAAAAAAACAACGAAATTGAAGTAACTCGAACAGAAAAGTTAAAACACAACACTAAAACAAACACAACCAAGACGATGTCAGTAAGTGATGAACACAAACACGTAAAAAAAGCAAAAGAGCTTTGTTCCTTATATGCAAAACGCAGAGGACTTCTTTTACATACATAAAAAAACACTGCCAACTGGCAGTGTTTTTTCTATTTAATGGTCACTTTCATAGAAGGCGACTCTTTTTTTTGAAAACTTTGATCTGTCTCTTTGATTAATTCATGAATATGTTTCATCATATCTTGCTGTTTAATTTGAAATACTTTGTTTTCATGTTTCATACCATTCATGGCTTTAGATGCTACTTCTTTAATATCTTTATAAATAACATTCATTTTTTCTTCATCAATATGTTGGCTTTTTGCAATTTCTTTTAAATCACTCGTTATGGCTACTATTTCTTTTAATGATACTCCGTTTTTTCGTTTCATTTGTCTTGAATTCATTTGTTTTACTTTTTTCATAAAAAATCCCTCCACATCGTTGATACTTTATTGTATGCTTTCTTCATAAAAAAATGACCAAAAATTTGGTCATGAAATAAAAAATAAACGTAATTTGTTTTGTTCTTGAAACGTATGTAAAGAATTTCGTAATAATTCTTTATGTTTTTCAAAATTTCCATCTTTTTTTCGAACTTCTTCTCGAAATTCGCTCATTAATTCGGTAATGTTTACACCGTTATGAGACATATGTATAAGAAAATCATGTGAACGATCATATTTCATTTGCTCTTTTTTCACGCTCACAATAATAGCTGTTTCTCCAATAGGAAGAACTGTCGTAACATAAGATTCTTTTCCTACATAATCTTTCATTTTTAGCGCTAATTGATGCATCTTCAATTGTTCTCTTTTTTGAAGCAATAAAGGAAACTGATCAAGATATTCATCATCGAAAATATAAATGTGCATAATGTAATACGCAAAGATGTGTAGTGGTAATTCCTCTAATAATGTGATAAAAGCTTTTGGCTTTTTTTGTAAAAAATTATCATATTGTAGTATGTAATAACCTGCATGTAAAATAGATGCTTCTGAATACTTATTTATTTCCCCTTTTTTATACGCAAAAAATAGCTTTTCTACCATTTCTTTCACGTTCTCCACCTCTTTTATCATCTTTTTCTCTATTATAACAAAAAAAACTACCACTTTTATAAAAAAGTTGGTACAATATTAAATAGATAGATTATTTATATATGAGGGGTGATTGTATTATGTTAAATCGTATTGTTCTTATTGGAAATTTAGGTGCTGATCCTGAAAAAAATGAAACACAAAGTGGAAAAACTGTTGTCCGTTTTTCATTACCATTACATAATCCATTTTCAAAAGAAGGAGATAAAACAGAATGGATGCAATGTGAAGTTTGGAATAAAACAGCTGACTTTTTGGCTCAATATGGAACCAAAGGTAGTTTAGTTGTGGTTGAAGGTCGTTTACGTAATCAACGTTATGAAGATAAAGAAGGTAATACTCGTTATCGTACATTTGTGGCTGTTGATAGTTTACGTCTTCGTAATAATCGACCAAACGATGGGTCATCTGCGCCTACATCTAAACCTGCCGCTTCTACATCGGCTGCACCTGTTTCTCCGAAACAACCTGAAAAAACGTCAGCTCCTGCCGAAGAAAACATCGACGATTTATTCAAAGATTTTGACTTCGAGTAAAAAAACGTGCCTATGCACGTTTTTTTATTTTTTTTGATAAGCTTTTAATTCTTCCAATAATTTTTTGGTTCGTTTTAACTTCATCTGACTTAACGATACGTAGAGATCGTGTTTGATTTCTTGCACGTGTTTTTCTTCTTTTTTCTCATACGATAACCCTTCAATCGTTTCCGTGATTTCTTGATGAAATGATAGAAACGATTGAACGTTTTGATGAAAAGTTTTCGTTAATTCTTGGTATTCTTCACAGGAACCAAGCGGGTTATTTCTTCTTTCTTCTCGCACATTTTCTTTTTTTCGTTGAAGTCGATTCAAATCATGTACAAACTCATGAGGGTAAAAGGTTTGATTGGTAAAAAAGGTTTCCATAAATGCTATATTTTCATCCATTTCGTGTTCTACTTTTTCCCATTGCGTTATTTTTTCGCGTAAGTGTAGTTGAAACTCTTTTTGTTTTTTGATTAAGTTTTGAACTTGTTCCACTAAAGGTTCTACTTGTTCTTTGTAACTTTCCTTCATCCATTCATCCATTAAGTAATACTTTTCTTTTTCTAATTTTTTTAATGCTTCTTTTGTTTCTCCTTCATACGCTTCAATTTCATATTTTTTTATATTTTTTAATAAAAGTAACATTTCTTCTCGTATTTCAGTTGGATTAGATTTTGACTCTTTTGGTTGTTCGCTTTTTTCAGAGCGTCGATAAATATTAATCGCCACCATAATAACTAAACCACATGCTAGTGCGATAAGCAGCAATCCCGCCATTTTCATCACCTCTTTTTCTTTCTACTATAAACATAAAAAAAAGTCGCGGAATGCGCGACTTTTTTATTAGTTATTGATTTCTTTAATAATAGCAGATAAATCTTCTACTGCTGCTTTGAACGTTTCTTCATTCCATCCTTGATATTGCAATACACTACGAACTGTTTGACTTGCATAGTTGTTTACCAATTTATCTTTACCAGTAAAATCTTTTCCATATAATTCTTCAAACCATCCTGCACGGCTTTTTGCATATCCGTTAAATGTTTTTAAGTATTTGCTTAAAAAGTCAAGGAACGGTTTAACTTTTGCCATTTGGGTTTCAGTTAACTCAAAGAAATTTCGTTCTTTTGCAAATTCCATTGAATAACCAGCGCGACCAATAAACATTGTTACGTTATCTCGATCTCCTGCTTGTTTGATTTCTTCACTGATTAAAATATCATACAATCTTTCTTTTTGGTCATCTGTCATACATTCAACCATAAAGCTAAATTGAGATAAATCTCCTACCGCTAAATCTTGAAAGTTGATGTACGCATGAATAAACTTAAGCGCATGCCATTGTGTCATTTCTTCTAGTGCTTCATCAATTTTTGAACTAAACGTTGCGCGTAAACCTTCTGCTTCATCTTCAAAATCTTCCGAGCGTTTCATAATCGCTTCATCAATTGGAAGTTCTTCTGCATCTAATACACCAATAATCGATGTAAGAGTGGACGCTCGTGATTCTAAATGTAACACGTCACATGCTTGATCAAGTGCATTAATTAAAGACGGCTTAAATTCTCGCTCTCTAATTTGTTCCTCAATCGCTTGTTTTAGTTCTGCTTTCATTTCATCCACGCTTTTTTGATTAACTGCTGTTGTCATAGGTATTACCCCTCTCCACAATTTAAATTTCCTTTTTACATCTTTATTATATAAGAAAAAAAGTGGATTGTGTATTTTTTTTTACATAAAATCAGGTATTTCTGAAATTTCTCGGCGGAAAAACGCTGCTACATCCGAAGGCATCCCTTCTTCTGAAAAAAATAATAAAAATGCTTGTTTGGATTCAAACGCTTCATATTTCCATTTTACTCCGTCTTCACTTACTGAAAAAAGGTAGTAATTTGCGATTTTTCCAATTCGTATGTTTAGTTCTCCAAATTCATACGTTCCCATTGAAATACGTTTAAACGAATTAGGGATTTTAATACGTGTTTTTTCTTCTATTTTTGCAATTGCTTCAGCTAACCCTGGTTGATCTTGAAAAAATGCATATTGGTTTAATTCTTCTACTCGTTCGTTCATTTTCATCACCCTTTTTTATTATTTATTTATATCATTCTACTTTTTTTTGTTTTTTTCCTTTAAATTGCGTTATAATAAGACATAGAAAGTAGTATTGAGAGGAGAAACAAACAATGATGGAAAAAAGATGGGAAACCAAAGATATTTCAGAGAAACATACAAAGTATTTAGCAAAAGCAGCAGGGGTTCCTTTACCGATTGCTGAATTGCTTGTTGCTATTGGGATTGAAGATCCTCAAGAAGCTATGTTGTTTTTAAAGCCAGATTTTCGCATGCTACATAATCCATTTTTAATGTTGGATATGGAAAAAGCAGTTGCGAGAATCTTACTTGCCATTAAAAACGGGGAAAGAATTCTAGTTCATGCCGATTACGACTGCGACGGAGTCACTACAGCTGCACTTTTTAAGGAATGTTTTCGTTTATTAGGTGTTGAAGTGGATGTGTATGCGCCTAATCGCTTTACTGACGGATATGGATTAAATCCGAAGAATATGGATCGATTTGCACGTGAATACGATTTAATCATTTCAGGTGATACAGGAATTAAAGCTTTTCCAGCAGGGCAGTTAGTCGAAGAAATTAATCACGCAGATCTTATCGTAACCGATCACCATGAACCGTTAGAAGGTCATATCGAACGAGAAATTTTCGACAATTTAAAACGTAAAGAAAACGACATTGACGAAATTTCAAAAATGGATGTTAACAAAATCAAAAAAGAAGATTATGAAAAACTACAAAAGAAAAAAGAAGAAGCAGAAATCAAGTTAAAAAAATACAGTGTGCTTTATGAACAAGGATACTTACCTCGTACTATGACAGAAGAAGAAAAAATAACCATTTTATTTGATTTAGGAATCGTTCCACAAGAAACAGATGTTGAACTTGTTCATGATCATTTCATCGCACTTCCTAAAGCTTATGCAGTTGTTAATCCAAAGCGTCTTGGAGATACGTATCCATGTAAATCACTTAGTGGAGTTGCTGTTGTTTTTAAGCTATTTCAAGCTATTTTCGTTGAGAAAAATTTAGATATGAAACCATTGCTCAATTTATTGGATATCGTCGCAACGGGATTAGTAGCAGATTTGGTTCAACAAGTTGACAAAAAAGAGACGATCTATGGGAAAAGTAATAATTTTGAAGTACGTGTCATGACAGCCTTTGGTTTAAAAGTCATGAATAAATCACCAAAAGCGTGGGTGAAATCCATTTGCGAGGTTCAAAGTATTAAACTAGATGACGGTGAAGAAATTGATTCGACGCATTTAGGTTTTCGTTTTGGTCCTTTATTAAATGCACCAGGTCGTTTAAAAGATCCAACACCTGCTGTTGATTTATTATTAGAAAAAGATCCAGATAAATCACTTGCTATTGCACGTGAACTCAAACAAATCAATACAGAAAGACAAGAACAAACGTCTGTTTATCAATTTGTTAGTCAGGATTTAAAAGAAAAAGGTGAAACGTATTACGATTATGGTATCGTGGTCCAAAGCGATGAGTTTCATATTGGTATTGCTGGTTTAATTGCAGGAAAGTTATGTGAAGAATATTATCGTCCTTCTATTGCCTTAGCTCCTGTTCAAAAAGATGGAAAAACTGTCTTAAAAGGATCTGCCAGAAGTATTCCTGGTGTTAATGTTGTAAAAGTAATGGGAGAAGTGCAAAAAGAAATTGGATTTTTTGAACACGGCGGACATGAACAAGCTGCAGGTTTAACGTTATATCCTGAACAATTTGAACCTTTTCGTGAAGCTTTTCGAAAAGAATGCATGAAACATTCAGAAGAAACGTTTATTCCTTTGTTTAAATATGATTCTGTGATTACTTTTGATGATATTATGAAACATGATCCTCTTGCTCATCCAGATGTCACATTCTATCCATTCATGAAGTTTATGAAGTTATTAGAACCGTTTGGACAAGAAAACAAACAGCCTGTTTTTCGTGCAAATAACGTTGAAATTCAATCAATGGATCCAATTATGGAAGGGAAAGGGTATCGTTTGACATTTAAAACAAATTACGGTACTTTAAAAGGCATTTCATTTAAAGGGGGAGAAGAAGCGCTACCTAGCTATGCATCAGCGATTGAGTCATCTGGAACTGCGCTTGTTGACCTTTTATTCTCCGTTAGCATCAACACATGGAATGGAAAGAAAAGTATTCAATTAAATATGGAAGATATTCGATTTAAATAAGTAAAGAAGCCGTTTTACGGCTTCTTTTTTGATTTTATTCTTCCATTCTTTGGAAAAAAAAGAAAAAAAAGATTGCCAACCATTTCCAAGCGAGCTACAGTAATACTACATGGAGGTGGTTTTGTTATGAAACAAGTTTATAATGAATGTACTTGTTGTTACAAAGAGCTAACAAAAGAAGAATTGAAAAAAAATGAAGAAAAAGAGAATTTATACTATACCATTTGCAATGATTGTTTACATAAAGCAACCGAACGTATTATTAAAATCGCAAACCAAACCAATTAAAAAACGGCTCTGCCGTTTTTTAATTATGTTAATAATTTTTTTCAATTGTTAGTTGTCGGGTAGCTAAAAGAAGTCTCAGACTGGGCTCTTTTTTTATTTTTTCTAAAATAAGTTCCAACATGTCATTTTGTTTTTCCTGCAATTTTTTCGATATAAATGAACAAATAGATTTCTTATACGCATATCCAATTCGTATAATTTTCCTTGAAGGTGAATAATCTAACCGATACCACACAACATTTTCTTGATTTTTATTTTGTCTATAATCATGAGTGAAATTAAACTCAATTTCCGCGTGATTATCACGTATTTTTTCTGATTGAAAAGATAAAAGATCATCTCCAAGAATTGAAAAATCAATGTTTTTAAACATATTTGTCTCTCCTTTTTCATCATTTTACCATAATATTGATCCGTTTTCTTTACACTTTGACTCTTTCTTTTTAATATCTAGGAGCAAAGGAGGTCGCACATGACTATACGAAAACAACTGACACCTAAAAAATTAATAGAACTACATATTCGAGAAAATTTATCTCTCTCAGAAATAGGAGAATTATATGGTGTTTCTAGACAACGAATTCATCAATTAAAAAAAGAATATGAAAAAGAACAAGGCAAAATTACTCGAAGAGTTGTTATTGACGCATTAACACTCAAACATTATTTAGAGCAAGGATGGACAGCTAAACGAATCGCTGAACATCTTGATTTAAAACCAAGTAAAGTCTCTCGTATGATTCGAAAATACAAAGAAGATTACGAAGCTGGAGAATCTCCTATTAATGTCCACCGAAAAAAAGCGGACGATTTAATTACGAAAGAGGAACTTTATCATTTATATGTGCAGGAACTTTATACAGATAAAGAAATTGCTGAAAAATTTCAAGTATCTCCTTCTACCATTAATTTATTACGTAAAAAATATGACATTAAAACAATTAAAACTAAAAGTTTGCGCCGCTTACCTTCTTTATTATCGAAAGAGAAATTTATCGATTTATATCTTCATCAAGGTTATACCCTTAAAAAAATAGCTGATTTGTTCGACTGCAACATTGTATCCATTATCAAATTAAAAGAAGAATACGATATTAAAAAAAAATGATGAGTAAAACTCATCATTTTTTATGTATTAGCGCATTTTACGTCTGTGATTTGGATCAATCATGAAAATTTTAGAATCTACTTTCTCAGGCATAATGTTATAGGCAAAACAAACACCTGAAATGAAATCTAAAATACGAGTAGCAAGCGGTGCATCTAATTTGTTTAAATCTAAAATAATCACTTTTTCATCACGAATTGCTTCTCCAATAACTTCTGCATTTTCAAATGTTTTTGGTTTCACAATTTTTACTTGTTGACTTTTATTTGTGAACACATCAGACTCATATAAATTTCCTTTTGCTTTGTTTGAAGCAGGCGCCTCATTTGTTTGGTTCATGTTTAGTTTGGTTTTTAAGTTTTGGACCATTTTTTCTTCAGCTTCAATTCTCACGTCTTGTACTACCTCTTCCTGTTCGTTTTGTTGTTGAACACCTTCACCTTTTACAAAATTAACCATATTTTTGAGCATCGTAGTTCCCCCTTAAAAAATTTGTTTTTTGTTGCATTTTTGTACATTTTTGTTATATTCCCTATGTGAGGTGATGTAAATTGTCAATATATGAACAATTTATTCCAGGTCAATGGTCAGATAACATAGATGTAAATGATTTTGTGAATTTAAATAAAAAACCTTTTTTCGAAGAGCCTCTTTTTTTACAGAATTCTTCTGAAAAAACTCTTCAGTTGTTTCAAAAGTTGCAAGAACAAATGCAACAGGAAACATGGAACATCCATCCCGATGTTTCGACACTAGAGAAAGAAAAAGCGCAAATTTTAGATCAAAACAATGAAATCATTCCTGGAATTCAATCTGTATCGTTTCAAAAGAAAATGGCACAAAGTGAATCCATCGAAGAAATGAAAGAAGTGTATTCGTTTTCCTTTCTTCCTAAACAATCAACCAATACCCGAAATGCGTATCAATTATTTCAAGAAGTATCAACGACCGACATTAAAAAAGCCCTTAAAATGTCGTTGTTTTCTCATACACCTACTTCTTTTAATCCCTCTTTTATGAACCCTGATGTGCGAAAAATTGCACTTTATGGAACCAAGCAAGTCATAAAAGATAAAAAATTATACTTGAAAACCTTAGAAAAACATCTCCAAACACACGAATGGATGGAAAGAAGAATGGCTATTCATCGCGAAATAGAATCGTTGAAAAATTTAGAAAAGTTTACACGTTTATATGGTGTAAATGTTCAAAATCCTGCAACAAATGCATGGGAAGCTATTTCTTTCACCTTTTTAAGCATTTTAGCATGCGTGATTGAAAATCCTTCAATTTCTTTCTCTTTAACACAAGTAATTCCTTTTTTCGACATTTATTTGGAAAAAGATCTTCAAAATCATGTGATAACAGAAAAAGAAGCACAAGAATTAGTGGAGCAATTTTATTTGAAATTATGTACGATTCGTTTTGTTCATTCACCGCATTTAACGAAACAATTTTCAACGTACCCCCATTTTTTTGGCGAAACCTTTGGAGGTAAAATGGTAACAAAAACAACGTATCGGTTTTTACATGCTCTACAAACATTTCAACTTTATCCATTTTCGGTTCGTGTAATTTGGGATCCTTCATTACCTTTAGCTTTTCGAAGTTTTTGTCAAAACCTTTTAAAAATTGGAATTCCTTTATCTTTTGTCAATAGCCAGTTTTTACGAGAAAAATACGATGAAGTGTTATTCCCTTATGGATTAACAGGTATTGCAGGAGAAGAAGTCTTATTTGACGCAGGTCATTGTAATTTAATTCTTGCTTTTTATGCGGCATTAAATGGCGGAAAAGATGTACACACCAATAGTAATTTAGCAGCGGTCACCCAACCAAGTAGAGGAAATACCATTGAATACGAAGAAGCGCTAACAAAATTTAAAGACTTTTTATCGTATGCACTTAGTTTATATGTTGAATTAATGAATGTAGTGGTGTATTTAAATGAATCAAAAAATTATTATCCACTTCGTTCTTCTTTGATGAATAATTTGTTGTTTTATCATGTACAATTTGGGTTTACTCATCTAAAAAAAGTCGCTCAATTACTACATAGTCTTTCCATTGGTTCCTATGAAATTAAACGCAATAGTAGCGGTTGGATCACAGAAATTTGTCCACTTTCGACTGATTCAGAAGAAAGTGAATTAATTATGGTTCATTTGGTTTCGTTTTTACAACAAGAATTGAAAAAAATTCCTCTTTATAAAAGCGGGAAAGCGAAAATTCGTATGTTTGAAGAAGAGGTTAATAATTGGTCTTCTGAAGATATGTTAAAAAAACATATTACATTACCGCCTGAATTTTCAGACGCAGCCTTCCACCACAGCTTTTTATTATCAAAGGAAACAGCCTTTGATTCCTTACTAGAACAGTGGTTTAAAGAAGGATCAAATGAAATTCATCTTTCGACCGATCCGTCCCATCGAATGATAAATGGGATTTTATTTAAAAAAGACGAATAATACGTCTTTTTTTTCTTTTTTTAAGACGGATAGTCGTTTTTATATTATAATATTTTTATATACTAAGAAAGGGGAGATTACAAATGGGTCAACAACATACAACTTTGAAAGACTTACGAGATGCAGTTTTAAGCCATGATGAAATGGCGATTGAAATTTTTCTTGAAACAATGATCGATGAAAAAGAAATCGATGTCAAAAATATTTTAAATCCAAATCTTATTGGAAAAGATGGAGAGATTCTTCTTGAAATTGATAAATCTCGAGACGAGTATGCTCCAATTATTTGTCCGTTTCACGATACTGATCACAATGGATCAGGACGTTTAAACATGGAGGAAAATTATTATAAATGTTTTAACGGAAACTGTGTGGCAAATAAACCACTTAATGCAATCGATCTTTACATGGTATTAAAACTAGGGGTTGATCCCAATCTTCTTGAAACAAACGAAGTAAGAAAAAAAGAGTTTCCTCAAGCCGTTAGAGAGCTTGCTCAAAAACTTGGTATTCCATTTGAAAACCAAAAAAGCAAACTTTCAGAAGAACAAAAACGTTACTATCGAATGATTACCATTCGTGAAAAATTTGCCAAGATTTATCACACTGCTTATTTAAATCATAAACATCGACAAAAAGTAGTGGATTACATGCTTCATCAACGCGGATTTGCTCACGGGATTGTTCCATTTGAAGAACTTGTTACACGGTTTATGATTGGATTTGCCCCAGGTTGGTCTTATGGCTATGATCGACTAAAAAAAGAGTTTACCGATGAAGAATTAATTGAAGCGGGCGTTATTCGTCGTGTCACCAATAAACAAACGAATAAAACAGAAATTCGAGATTTTCTTGGCGGAGGCGTTGTATTACCTTATTACTCAGGAAAACGCGTAAATAATTTGTATGCGCGCAGTTTATTTGCCAAAGATAAACGATTTAGACACCTTCGATTAAAAGGGAATGTGGATATTCCTATTCATTTTGATGCCGTAAAAGGATTTAAAGAAATCATTATCGTAGAAGGAGAACTTTCGTGGCTATCATTAATTGCAATGGGTTTTGAAAATACCATTGGAAATCGAGGAACAAATGGACTGAGTGATGAGCATGTTGATCTCATGAAAAACATTCGGGACAAGACAGAGGGCGGTAAATTTTCAACGATTTATTTGTGTTTTGATCCAGACGATGCAGGACAAGGTGCGATTGTTAAATCAGGTAAAAAATTATTAGAAGCGGGATTCGATGTACGCGTTATTCGTTTAACAAACGGAGATCCTAATGACTTTTTACAGCTTCATAAAGAACAAGCGGCTGCTGAATTTAACAAATTGAAAGAAGCAGCTTTTAGTTACGAAGCGTTTATGGTAGGTCATATATTTGCAAATTCTTCTATTTACAATGAAGCAGATTTAGGAGCTGTTCTTAAAAAAGTAGAACATTTCATTCAACAATCACCTAAATCCCAACTAATGATTTTAGCTTCTGAAGTGATGACGTATTTAAAAAAACACGCACCCCATGAGGTTTCTTCTCTTTTAACAAAAGAAGAGTTACAATTTGCGTGGACGGGCTATCGACCTCCTACACCTGCTGTCGCACCAACTCCTAAAAAATTGCCAAATATCGGGTTGGAAAAAGCATTAGAACACACATGGGTGTTTGTAACAGATCAAGAAGATCGATTTAAAGCATTGAATCAAAACCCATCCTTAACAAATGTGGTATATATTCAACATATGGAATCGTTCTTAGATGAAATAAACAACCATCACCATATTCGCAATCTTTTGTTTGATGATCACATGACCGATAAACATAAAGATATGTTGTTCGCTGCCTTAACACACTTTAAATTTAAAACCTTTAAAGGCACATCTCTTGAAGAGATGAAAACAGCATCTGGTGAAGAAATTTTTGATATGGTAGAATCGTTCGATTTATCATCTTTAGCTGTGTAAAAAAAGCATACAAAAATGTATGCTTTTTTTTCTACACTTTTTATTATACTGGTATAATAAAGAGTAATAAGAACGCAAAAGGGAGGTGTTTGAGATGAAAGAAATCAAATATTGCAAAAAACGCGACGGCGTTATCGTCTCTTTTGAGAAAAATCGAATTACAAGCGCGATTAATAAAGCATTTTTAGATTCAGGAGAAGGAAATCGATTTCAAGCTCAAAAAGTAACCGAAACCGTTGTGGAACGTATTTTGCGCAGTTTTCAATATGATATGCCAAGTGTGGAAGATATACAAGATATCGTAGAAGATACACTCATGGGATTTAATTATCGTAAAACAGCAAAAAAATACATATTGTATCGTGATAATCGTCAACGAAAACGTATTACATCTTAAGATGTAATGCGTTTTTTTATGTTTATTTTCCCAAAAAGCAAAAAAATGAATTAGAATGTCTTCAAGGAATACATCAAGAAAAACAGAGGAGTGTTACACATGAATAAACGAAAAAAAATAATGAAATTAACAGCTCACGTCGGAATGCTTATTAGTTTATCCAGTATATTAGGTCCCGTAGGATTTAAAGCGTATTTAATTGTAACGACTTTTTCGTATCATTTAAATAAATACAAAGAACATAAAATTTATACCATCGAAGCACTTCCTGAAAAAAAAGAAACGTTTTTTTATTCGTTTGATTGGAGAGTGGCGAAATGAGTGTAGTTATGTACACGTCTTGGATCGTTGGGTATGTAGGTTATAAAATGTATCTTAATAAAAAATATAATCAAAAAGAGTGGTGCATGTCGATTTCTTCTTTTTTAAATAAAGACAGTCGAAAAAAATAAAAAAGCATACACATGTATGCTTTTTTTTGTATAATGAACATATATTCACCAAAGATAGGATGTGGGGAAAATGGAAGCAATCTATGAACTAATGATGAAGAATATTGGTAAAAAAGGGAAAATTATTAAAAAAGAAGATACTCATCTTCTTAAAAGCGTTACCGTAAAAGATCGTAAAACAAAAACTACATTAGAAATTCTTTATTATGCGGTAGGTAAACAGTTGTTCCTTACGTTTGCAGAAACGGAAAATTATAAAAAAGTACGTGCCAGTATGTTTGTTCACGAATTAAAAAAAGATGTGGAAGAATCTTTAAAAACAGATCCTTTATTTCGCGTTCGTTCTTTTTTTCAAGAATACTCGATTCTAACGACTTCTACGGTTTTAACTCCTTATCAAATTGATGAATTGATGAAAGAATCAACGTTTAAAAATGAATGGAAAGAAGAGAAAAAATATTATAGTAAAATGATGTATATTTCTTTTTTTCTTACGTTAGCTTCGCTTATTTATACAACGTACAATTTCATTGCATCTGATTTTCAATGGTTTTTAGGTTTTTGGGTTATTTTTAACTCTTGCACCTTTAGTTTAAATATTTATATGTTTTTACGTCCCGTACTTCGCAGCATTCGAAACAGTCATCGGTTAGCCAAATACAAATAAAAAAAGCATACATAGGTATGCTTTTTTAGTTTATATAACGTTCAATTTCTTTAATTGTTTGAGCCAAGACTTCTTCTACTGTTTTTTCAGCATCAATTCGAATCATTTTTTCATCTTGTTCTAATAGAGTTAAATACCCTTTTCGTACGTTTTTATGAAATTCAAGCGCTTCTTGATCTAATCGATTTACTTCTCGTTCTTTATTTTTTGATATACGTTCAAGTCCTACTTCTGGATGAATATCAAAATAGAGTGTCAGATCTGGCATTTGTCCATCAATAGCGAATTCGTTGATTTTTAATACTTCTTGTGTACCAATCCCTCTTGCATACCCTTGATAAGCAAGAGAACTGTGTAAAAATCGATCACATAAAACAATTTTTCCTTGTTTTAACGCTGGAAGTACTTTTTCAACCAAGTGTTGACGACGAGCCGCTGCATAAAGCAAGGCTTCTGTTCGTTCATCCATTGCTGTATTATTTGTATCTAAAATCACTCCTCGAATTTGTTCAGCAATATCAATGCCACCTGGTTCTCTTGTCGAAACAACCTCATATCCTTTTTCTGTTAAATAAGCCGCTACTTGTTGGCTAACGGTTGTTTTACCTGAACCTTCTGGTCCCTCAAATGTAATAAATAGCCCTTTTTTCATAATCATTCCCCTTTTTTCGTCAGTCTGTTCTTATTATATCGTAGATTTAGACAGAAGAAATGGTTTTTTTACAAAAAAAAACGGATTCTTTTTATGTAAAGTTACTTGACAAAGAGGAAAACTTCGATATAGTCAAGACAGATTTAAAACAAATCAGAAGTCGAGGAACATGGTTATGTTCGGTTATTTAGCCTGTTTTATCGAAGTTGATTGAACAAGATAAAAATTTTTGATTGAATAGGAGTTTTTCTTTGAACATGAAGCAAAGGGAGACGGAACAATCAAAGGATATATCGAGGACGTTTTCACTTGGAAAGATCAAAAGAGAGAGGACGAGGAGACGACGACGAGATGATGGAATGAGGACGGAGAGATGAGAGAAAGATGCAAGGGAGAGAACATTATATTCATGCGCAGAAGTTTTCAAACTGAATTTGATCTTGATTCAAACTGAAATTAAACTGGATTCAACTTGAACTTGAATTGAAATTGAACTGGCGTGATCCTTTTGAAAAAAGAATGGGTATATACTGGAGAGCGGGATGTACGAATTTGTAACAGTAGTAAAAAAAGAACGAATGGACGATGAAAAATTCGCATGTTGTCCAAGAAATGACGCTAAAATTCGCCGAATAAAAGAGATTTCCATCGAACTTGGGGAAGTCAGATTATAACGCGCGTACGGGTTGCCCTAGATTGGCAAATCCTTTTCAAGGAGCAGAAACGAAAGTTTCTGTTTCTTTTTTTATTTTTTAAAAAAAAGATAAAAAGGGTATTGTGTCTTGGGACAACCCTATGATAAGATAAATTTACCAATCAGAAAAGGGGACATGCACATGACCATTACGCTTGCAGAAGCAATTCCATTACGAAAAGTAATCGAAAGACGCATTTATGAATTACAAAACGAACGAAGTCAAGTTAGCACATTAAGTATCGAAAAAGGAGAACAATATGACATTCCTACTCGAAACGTTGATGTAATTACAAATGAAATTCATGGAGCGCAAAAAGAATACCGCACCCTTCAAACACTTATTACAAGAGCTAATTTAAATAACCACGTTGAATGGGACGGAGGAGAACTTTCGTTAACGGAAGCAATTGAACTTGCGAAGCAAATGCGTATTGAAATTGAGCATTTCAAACGATTAGGTAGTCGAAAAAAATCAGAGCGAGAATCAGGAAGAAGAGGTCTTCTTAGTGATGGAAATTCTCATTTACTAAGCGTTGCTCTTTATGAGCCTGAACACTACCGCACAAAAGCATTAAAATTTGAACGTCAAAGCAATAAATTATCATCGTTGATTGAACGTAAAAATCACTTTGTTGAATTAACGTTTGACGCAAGTCAATATATTGACTAAAGATAGCATTTAGCTATCTAGCTTTGAGAAGATGACACGTTTGTCTTTTGAAAGCTGGATAGCTTTGCTACCAGCATGGACAAGGAAAGTGCGAGAGCCGCATTTCTGAGCGTATCAGAAAACTTTTACCTTACAACTACAGTGTAGAATTGGTCAGCCGAACAACGATTCGCGCCTCACGAGCTTACGCTTTACCTTTAACGGACTTCCAAAGATGTGATTAACCTTGATATTCTCCGTTTCCTGTCCATTCCTATATAAAAATTCAAGCTAAGTCAGAGACTTAGCTTTTTATGTATGGTTTTTTCGATGAAATTTTCTATATTTTCAACACCCATTTCATACGATTCATGCCCAATACTTAACACGCAAACAATATATCGTTCATCGTCATGTTCAATAATGCCCAAACTATTTATCCGCCAATTGTTTTTTTCTTTTGGAGACCATCCATTTTTCACATAGACGTTTCCTTCTTTTATCGACGAATACCCCCAATTTTGCGTTTTATTTACATCTTTCATCCACGAAAGAAGTGTTTGTTGTCGATATTTTGTGAGAAACGTATTTTCTTTCACGAAATATGTCAATAGACGTATTTGATCACTTGCTGTTGTTTCCGTAAGTCCCCAATATCCGTTTTTTCCCGCATTTGTTTCATTCATACCCATTTGTTGAAAAAATTCATTCATATAGGTTTCTCCGCCGAGTTTTTTCCAAAAGTAGCTTGTGCAAGCGTTGTCACTTTCTGTAATCATTTTTTGTATTTTTTCTAGATCGCTTTTTGAAAAAACGATTTTTCCGTTTTTTTCTTCATAAAAAAGAGCCATCGCAACCGCCACTTTGACAATACTCGCTGTGCAAAAACGTTCATGTTCTTCAAAAGTAACCGTTTCATTTGTTCCTAAATTTTTTAGCATATATGCATACATATTTTTCACCTCACATGTAAATTATAATGATTTTTTTCAAATGATGTCATATTTTCCACAAATAAAACCTATACTAGGTTATGGAGGTGTTACTTTGAATAAAAATATCGTGGCATTAACAGGAGGAAAAAAGAAAAAATCGGGATCGGAAGAAGAAACAGAATATCCAAAGTTGCTCATTGAAGGTGAAGAATACGAACTCGGCTCATTCGTTTTATCAGGAGAAGGACCTCCTCCTCATAATAAACGGATTTTATTTACGTGGAACTGCAGAAATCAATTTTGCGAAACGTTGCTTGCTAAATAAACAAAACAAGCGGAAGTGCATACACTTCTAACTCTGTATCTGAATAGGTAGGGGAAGTTCCTACTAAAAGATATGCTAGTATCTTTTCTCTAATCTCCGACACAAGTAAACATGTTTATCCCTGTTCTTGTGAAGCTCGGTAAAGTCGTCATATTGGCGGGAGGCTATAAAACTGTTACGCCTACACACCAGGAATCCTCGTATGTACGGTTTGTTCATTAAGAATATGAATATCTGCGGATTTGTATTCTGTTTATACGTAAACGTTATATTAAATTCTAGCCTTGTTAATATAACAATGAACAAATTAGAGAGGAAGGCTAACACAGTAGATGAAAAGCTAGGATACAGGGAACGTTTGAAGCTCAAAAGAGAGTGCTAAGGAGGATAAAATCCGATATCTCTAAACAGGAGGAAATGACTGTTGAATTTGAGTGGCAGCAGCTCGTAGTAGTGTTGAAATAGCGTAATGGCTATGGAGCGAAGGAGCATAGTTGTTAATTATTACTAATCGTAATTAACAATGGAACGCCGTATGCAGTGAAAGCTGCACGTACGGTGTGAATTAAAGGTAACTTTAATATCTTAGATGAAATGATTAGTTATACAAAAGTTCTGGACGTGATCGTAAATAGAAAAATTGATGAAGCGATAAGTGAGTAAATAGAAGGCATATGCCTTCTATTTTTTTATTTCTCGTTTCACACTATGAGAAAAGGCTTGAGGTTTTATTTTGATTAACATATGCAGATCATCTTCACTTATATCCTTTGATTGGATTAATTCTTCAATGATTGGTTTCATGTGCGTTTTATACACCGTTTCACCTATTTTATTCCCCCGAAAAGGATAGCCATACGTTGTATAATATAAACTTTTCATTTTCTCCCATGTGTTTTCCGCAAGTTCTTTTTCGTCTTTTTCTTTTTGATAGATCGGAGCTGCCTTTTTCATTCCTTTTGATAACAAATAATTCATTTTAATATCTTTTATGTCGTTTAACAATTCATGAAGTAGTTCTTTTTCAAGATAGGTTCCTTTTACAACACTTTCATATACATGAAAGGAAACTTTTTTTAAAAATACATCACTCCACATAGAATCATCTTTTTGAAGCAAACGATGTTTTCGTATGTAAGAAATCAACTCTTCATCATTAGATTGAAGCCCATCTTCTACCGTTAGAAAAACCAATCGTTGAATACGTCGATGTAAAAAATCATCAATAAACGCTTGTTTATGAACAGAAACAAGCAAAAAATCCGTTGTTGTTAAAAATGTTTCCTTTTTAATCGCATGTTGTAAATAATAAAAAGAAATCCATTCCGCACTTGTTTGGAGTAATGCCTTTTTATAGTCTTCATTTATCCTTTTTTTAAGTAATTTTTCCATTTTCATCACCTCTAAATAATTGTATCATTTTCACACAAAAATGTTAACCGTGATACAATTACAACATATTAAAAAAAGAAAGAAGGAATGAAGATGTGGAATAGTTTTTTTGACGTAAAACGAGACTTAAATGAATACCAAGCAAACTTTAAAGGAAGTCAGCTAGAAAAAGCATTAAAAGAAAAAGGCTTTTCCGTTTCGTTATCTGTTTCACTTGACAATAAAGCGCGATTGACATTTTTAGATCCAATTAGCTTATCCCACTTTCAAGTGGCGATAGACATTGAACTCAATCATCAAACGCTTTATATGTATTTTTCAAATTCATACGATAAAGAAGTATCTCAGTTAGTTTTTCATGATTTGGAAGCCTTTATGCTTAGTAAAGATCTTCATTTTATGGTGATTTTAGTAAAAGAAGAAGTTCCTTTTTTAACAGGAGTAAGAATGGTTGAAGATTATGCTTGTTATCCAATTGGACAAAAAGCAGAAAAAATAATGGATATGATGAATGTTTTTTCATTGAAGAAAGGAAATGTTGCGTACAACGCTTTTGCATTAAGTGAAGATTCTTTTTATAAAAGTCATTTATTTATCGATTGGAATTTGGCATATGAACCTGTTCTTTCTATTATTTATGCTTCTTATAAAGATGCGCGTAATTTTAATATATTAGGAAACAATGAACTTGCTCGATTCACATCAAAAGAAGAAGCTCATTTATTTATCGAACAATTACAAAATGAAAAAGAACAAACTAAAAAACTTGCAGAGAAAGTAAAAGAAACACTCATTTCACAAACGTCTTTTTGCGAAAGTGATATACATCTGCAAGAAGAAGGAAAAGAATGGGCGATTGAAACACCAGAATGTATTTTCTTTATTCAACCTTTCATTTCAAACTATGAAAAAGGATATGCATTACAAAGTCCGTATTATTCAGAAGCTAAATTTTTTGAAGATACAGAAACTCTCATTTCAAGTGTATGCCAAGAGTTTGAAGCAAAAAAAAATATAAATGAAGCAACAAATGACATGATCAGCATGATTAAATCTTTAGCTCCTGAACATGTTATTAGTCCTTCTAGTTTTTCTCATAGTATTATTTCTTGCTTTGATCAAACATTTAATTTTAAATTTTATTATCTAATGAAAGATAACAACGTTCAATATATTTTTGCATTTTCGCCTTCAAAACACGATGTAGTCTCAACAAATATAGAAGCGACAAAACAAGAAGCGTTAAATAAGGTGAAAAAATACATTCACTCTATTCGTCTTCGTAATGTAATGAAAGATAAGACATCTTAAGTTAAAAAAAAGAATGCATTTTTGCATTCTTTTTTTGATTCTTTGTGATAAGATAAAATCGTTTACTTTGCCACAAAGAATTGCCAAAACTATTAGAACAAATTCATCAATTATTTCCATCTCTTCATCCTTATGAGATGATTGTAGAAGTTGAAACAAAAAAGAGCTGATAGTTATCAGCTCTTTCTTTTTTTAATAATTTCTGTTTGTTTTTGAAATTGATGTTTTCGAAATTCTTCTAATTTCTCTTCATATTTCTTTAACTTTTCATGAATGAGTGAAATGGATTGTTTCATTTCTTCTTCTTTTTCTTTTTTACTACTCATTTTTTCATAAATATCACGGAGGTTTTTTAAATCTCTGTGATACAATCGCTCAATATTATGTAGATCTTCTTGACTAAAATGCGTACTTTCTTCCCCTTTTAATGTTTTATATAGTTTATCAACTTCTTTAAAAGGAAGCGTTGTTTCTTCTTTTAGCTTTTCTTCTTTTCTTTTTGTTGGTTCAGTTAAAAACTTAACTGTTTCTTTTGCATAATACATCATCGGATTTTCCCAATTGTAATGAATCATTTCATGAATAAAGTCATGAATCAACGGTTCGTGCATCGTATAAAATTCGTTATTTTTTCGCACAATTTGCCCTTTTTTAAGCGAACGATTGTAGGAATAAGAAAGGTAGGATCTTTTTTTTCCTTTTCGCATACTATATAACGAAAAATACATTTCATTCGCCATCACAGCAACGGTTATTTCAAAATGTTCTTTTGATGCAATGTAATGAGTTGTTCGAACACCTAATTTATTTTTTTTACGAAAAACAATATCATGATGTAACAATTCTTGTAAAAAGGAAAACATCTCTTCTTTTTCTTGCTCCCATTCTTTCTTTTCTTGTTTATCGTGAATGACTTTATACGCCGCCGCAATACCGCCAACAGCAACAATAAATCCAATTGTAATAGGTTCCATCTTTTTCCCCTCCTTTAACCTCTTTTCGTATAAAAGTATTTCTTTCCTATAAAAAAATAAAAGACACGCCATAAGCGTGTCTTTTATTTTTTCTTCATTTGATCAAAGCGAATCGTTGTTGGTGTTTCTTTTCCAAACATCTCAATCATAATAATCGCTTCTTTTTTCTCTAAATCTACTTCTTTTACAACCGCATTTTGTCGATAAAGTTCCGTTAACTCTTTATCTGTTATTTGAATTTCTTCTCCTACTTCATATGTAATATCAGATACATACGTTTCACCCATCATTTCAAAAATCTTTTTCACTTCATATTCTGAAATAGGCGTTGGCTCACCTAAGATATGTCGCACACCATCAATTTTAACCGCATTATATGTATCATCATTTAAAATCATTTCTACATATACATATTGTGTATAAATTAAGTTTTCTTTAATTTTTACACGTCCTTTTGCATCTGTTTTTTCTTCTTTTGTTACAGGTACCATGATACGGAAAATTTGATCACGGAAGCGTTCCGCACTAGCCAATTTAATTAATTTTTCTCGAATTTTGATTTCACGTCCTGGATATACAACTAACGCATACCACGCTTTTACCTGTTCCCTACCTCGTTCATCTACTTTAATTTCAGACATAAAAAAAACCTCCTAAAAACTATTTTGTTACGTTCTATATTACATGATTTCTCCAAAAAGCGCTAGACTCTTGTTTTTATTTTTTAATTTTTTTTAAAAAGGGGTATATTTATATTTTCCTTTCTATTGTAGATCTCTTCTGTAAAAAAGTGAGAAAAATAAAAAAATGGGTTATTTTCGATAAGATATTGACCCCTTTTGAGGACTGTTATATAATGAAACAACAGGAGGGGATATTCATGACTCAAAATAAAAAACAACCAGAATATGGTGCGGATCAAATTCAAGTCTTAGAAGGTCTTGAAGCCGTACGAAAACGCCCAGGGATGTATATCGGTTCAACATCTTCTCGAGGATTACATCACTTAGTATGGGAAATCGTCGATAACTCAATCGATGAACATTTAGCAGGTCACTGCACTGAAATTATTACTACTATACATAAAGATAATTCCATCAGCGTTCGTGATAACGGACGAGGAATTCCAGTTGCAATTAATGAAAAAATGGGCAAATCAGCTCTTGAAGTCGTACTAACTGTTCTTCATGCTGGAGGTAAGTTCGGCGGAGAAGATTCAGGATATAAAGTATCAGGAGGACTTCATGGAGTAGGTTCGTCATGTGTAAATGCACTTTCAGAACATATGATTGCAACCGTTCGACGTGACGGAGAAATTCATCAAATGGAATTCTCAAAAGGAAATGTAACAAAAGAAATCGAGGTTATCGGTAAAACAGAAGGAGATGAAACAGGAACAACAATTTGGTTTAAACCTGATCCAGAAATTTTTACTGAAACAACGATTTATGAATTTAAAACGATTTTTACGCGTCTTCGCGAAAGCGCCTTTTTAAATCCAGGCTTAAAAATTGTGTTAATTGATGAACGCGATGAAAATGAAGAAACAGGCGAATACAACCAAGCAGAATTTTGTTATGAAGGCGGTATTAGCGATTTCGTTGCACACATCAACCATGCAAAAAAATTACTACACGACGAAGTCATTTATGTGAAAGATCAAAAAGATGGCGTGTCAGTTGAAGTAGCTCTTCAATATCACACAGATTACGGTAAAGATGGCATTTATTCTTATACTAATAATATCAAAACACCTGAAGGTGGAACGCATGAATCAGGATTTAAATCAGCATTAACCAAAAGCCTTACCGATTTTATTTCTGAAAATCACTTAATTAAAGGAAAAGATATGCCAACAGGCGATGATACACGTGTAGGATTAACAGCAATTGTATCGGTAAAAGTTCCTGAACCACAATTTGAAGGACAAACAAAAAGCAAACTTGGAAACTCTGAAGTTCGTCCAATTGTTGATAAAATTGTACTCGATCATTTAAAACGTCATTTTGAAGAACAACCAGATGTGGCAAACGTGATTGTTCAAAAAGTTATTGATAGTTTTGAAGAGCGTATGGCAGCTCGTCGTGCACGTGAAGATCGTCGTCAAAAGAAACAATTAGATAGCTCTTCTCAAGGATTACCTGGTAAATTAGCAGGTTGTTCAAGTAAAGACGCTTCTCTTATTGAACTTTTTCTTGTAGAAGGAGATTCAGCAGGTGGTTCTGCAAAACAAGGTCGTTCTCGTCTTTTCCAAGCCATTTTGCCTCTTCGTGGTAAAGTGTTAAACTCTGAAAAAGCTTCCCTTGATAAATTAAACAAAAACAACGAGATCAAAGATATTTATCGTGCAATTGGAACGGATATTGGAGAAGATTTTGATTACAAAAAACTTCGATACAATAAAATTATTTTAATGACAGACGCCGATGTTGACGGTAGCCACATTTCTATTCTTTTATTAACATTCTTTTTCCGTTACATGCGTGAATTAATTGAAAAAGGTCATGTATATATGGCACAACCGCCACTTTATGCATTAAAAAACAAAAACAACGTCCTTGCTTATGCATATGATGACAAGCAATTAGCAGAAAAGAAAAAGCTACATCCACGTGCTGAAATTCAACGTTACAAAGGGCTTGGAGAAATGAATCCAAACCAACTTAGAGATACAACGATGGATCCTGCTAAACGCACACTTGTTCGTGTGACAATTGAAGACGCTGCAGAAGCAGATATGTTATTTAGTATGTTAATGGGTGATGAATCCGAACTTCGTAAAACATACATCAACGAAAATGGTCATTTAGCCAATATCGACGCGTAATTTTTTCTACATAAAAAGGGGGTGAATGTAGAAGCTAGATTTTCTAGCTTCTACCTATTCTATGACTACAGTACCAGAAAACATTAAAGAAACAGACGTAACCAATGTCTTATCCAGTTCATTTTTAGATTATTCGATGAGCGTTATCGTATCTCGTGCGATTCCTGATGTGCGTGACGGTTTAAAACCTGTTCACCGTCGTATTTTATATGCGATGTTTGATTTAAAAATGACACCTGATAAACCTTATAAAAAATCAGCCCGTATCGTTGGTGAAGTTATCGGTAAGTACCATCCGCACGGTGATACAGCCGTTTACGATTCAATGGTTCGTATGGCACAGCCTTTTAGTATGAGCGTTCCGCTTGTTGATGGTCACGGTAACTTTGGATCAATGGACGGAGATTCTCCTGCTGCGATGCGTTATACAGAATCAAGACTTCAAAAAGTATCGATGCCTCTTTTAGAAGATTTAGATTTTGACACAGTTGATTACGCGGATAACTACGACGGGACAGAAAGAGAACCAAAAGTGCTTCCTTCGCGTTTCCCAAATCTACTTGTTAACGGAACAGAAGGAATTGCGGTTGGGATGGCAACGAAAATGCCTCCGCACAATCTTCGTGAAGTATGTAATGGTGTGGTTGCTCAAATCGAAAATCCTAATATTACCACAGAAGAATTAATGGAACACATCAAAGGACCTGACTTTCCAACAGGTGCGATGATCATGGGTGAAGAAGGTATTGTTAATGCTTATGAAACAGGACGTGGTTCTGTTACCGTACGTTCCGTTATTGAAGTGGAAGAGAAAAACGGAAAAATACGTTTAATTGTGACGCAAATTCCGTATCAAGTAAACAAAGAACGTTTATTAGAAAGCATTCGTCAAATTCAACGTGATTGGGACGGTTATCAAAAAGAACGTAACAAAAAAGGAAACAAAGTAAAAGTAAAAGAAAAAGGATTCGATTTTTTAGCTAATGACGGTGTAACAGATGAGACCGATTGTGAGAACGAAAATAATAGTGTGCGTATCGTTCTTGAATTAAAACGAGGTGTAAATCCAGAACTTGCACTAAAATATCTTTACAAACATACGCAACTTCAAACATCGTTTAGCACATTGGCACTTTCTCTTGTTCCAAAACAACTTAAAGATGGCTCAGAAAAATTAGAACCAAAAGTTTTAACATTAAAACAAATGATTGATGAATACATCAAACATCAAAAAGTTGTGGAAGTAAGAAAACAAAAATTTATTTTAAAAGAGAAAGAAAAAGAAGCGTATAAAAAAGTCGCAATTATTGCTGCATTAGATCAAGTGGATGAGTCAATTAAAATTATCCGTTCATCTAAAACAAAATCAGAAGCACAAGAAGGGTTAATGGCACTTTTATCTGTTGAAAAAGAACAAGCAAATCATATCTTAGATATGCGTATTCAAGCTCTTGCTAACTTTGAACAAGATAAACTTCGCAAAGATTATGAAAAATTATTAAAAGAAATGGAAAAAATCAAAGCGATTTTGGCAAGTGAAAAAGAAATCTTCAAAATCATTAAAAAATCGTTAAAAGAAATTGCTGAAAACTTTGGCAGAGATCGTTTAACGGAAATCAAACCACCTGCAGAAGATATTAATCTAGAAGATTTAATTGAAGATGATGAAGTGGTTGTCACGATTACACATAACGGTTTTATCAAACGTACACTTGAATCAGCTTATCGTACACAACGTCGTAATGGACGCGGTGTGAATGGTATGACTACATACGAAGATGATTTTGTTAAACATCTTCAAATTGCACGAAACCACGATACGATGTTATTTTTCACCAATCTTGGGCGTGTATATCGTCTAAAAGTGTATGAAATTCAAGAAGCAAACACACGTGCGCGTGGTGTTATCATTCGCAGTCTTTTAAACTTAGAAAACGATGAAACAGTTCAAGCAATTCTTTCTGTTCGTGAGTTTAGCGATCAACAAAATCTATTCTTTGTTACACAAAAAGGAATTGCCAAGAAAACGACGCTTTCAAATTATGCAAACGTTCGTCGCAATGGTATTGCTGCCATTACACTTGACGAAGGAGATCGCTTAGTTGATGTATCATTAACAAGTGGCGATCGTAATGTAACACTTGTGACAAAACGCGGTTTAAGTATCACGTTTAATGAAGCGAGTATTAAAAGTGTTGGACGTACAGGACGCGGTGTAAAAGGAATTGATTTAGCGAAAGATGATCAAGTGATTTCATTTATCATTCACGAAGAAGATGCTGATTTATTTATCGCAACAAACAACGGCTACGGAAAACGTACAAGCTTATCTGAATACCGTGTACAAAATCGTGGCGGTAAAGGTATTTTATCTGTTAAATTAACCGATAAAAACGGAGAAGTAATCGGTACTCAAGTGGTACAAGAACAAGATACATTAATGCTTGTTACAAAAAATGGTACGTTAATGAAACTTCTCGTTGATGAAATTTCACAATTCTCTCGAAATACGCAAGGAACGCGCGTGATCAACCTTCGAGATGGAGACGAACTTCAAGCGGTTGCACGTATTGTGGAAGCAGAACCTTCCGAAGAAGAATTTGAAGCAGAAGAAGAATAAAAAAAGTGGGGACTTTCCCTGCTTTTTTTATTTTTTGGTATAAAGTAAACAAAGAGGTGAGGTAAAATGAAAAAAATGGTTGCTCCATTTATTTTATTCATTGGTTTGTTTATTTTTTTTACTGCTATTTTAGCAATTATCGTAAGAGAGAAAGATTTTCTTTTGTATGCCATTTTAATTGATTTATTGTTGTTTATCACTTGTATAGGTACGTTTGTTGGTTTACTTGTTTATCGAAAAAAAATAAAAGATTTCAGAAGTAAATGGATGGCTATTTCATTCTTTTTTATCAGTTTGTTAGGTCTTTTTTTTCTTCCAAGTGATATTCATGCAGAACTAAAAGATTGGAACGCATTTCATCATAAAAAGCACACTATAATTGAAGGGAAAGTTACAAGCGTTTCTACGTATCATAAACGATATAAAGGTTACTATATTTCTTCTTTTTCAGTGAATCATCAAGACGTAAAAATTAGTAAATTTGATTGGAAAAAAGAAGAATTAACATACGGAGAAAACGTGAAAGTATTCATCCTTCCAAACTCAAAAGAATTAATAAAAATAGTGAAAAAAAAGTGAAGAAAAATGCATAATTTTCAACACAAAAAGCATACAATAGTGTATAATAAAGAAGTAAAATAATTATGGATTAGGAAAGGATGTTTACGTTATGTCATTTGTAAAACACATGCGATTAGGAAAAGATGTTGAGGTTAAAACAAACACAAAAACAAATAATGAGTTTGTTACAGGGAGCGCTGCATATGATGTGTATCGCGGAAAAGATAATACAGAAACAGTTTGGATTAATTTTATCGCAAATGGTCCTCAAGCTGAATTTTTAAAGAAATTTGGTACAAAAGGTTCTGTATTAAAATTTTATGGTGAAATTACACCAGGAAATGCGTACAAAAAAGATGATAAATTAGTGAGTACAATTCAGTTATCAATTGATAATGTGAAATTTTCTGATGTACGTTTAGGAAACCAACAATCTGGGACACCAACAACTAATTCTTCTTCATCTTCTAGCGAAGCAACAACTGCTTCAAAAGAAAAAGAACTAGAAGAAACTCAAGACATCTTTGGTGAGTTTTGGGATGAACAAGAATAAATAATCCAAAAAAAACGAGACGTTTGTCTCGTTTTTTTGTAGGGTTTTTTTATTTTTTCCATTATTACATATAAAGACACGTTTATTTTTCGGAAAGGAGTACCTTCAATGTTGGAACGAGCATGGCAGTCCATTTGGATTCTTTCAAGCGAATTGTTTAAAAAAATTCGCCATCAAGGAACGGGACCAGGCAATAAGTGGACAATCTTTTTAGTCCTTTTGTTTATTTATTTTTTGTATCATGTGCTCTTTTTTTGGAACCAAGATTTTTCCACCGAGCATAAAGAAAAAAACTTACCTACAGATCAAGTTGCTTTTATGTTAATTCAAGAAAAAACATACGGGTTGAAACGACCTTCTTTTGGTGGACCTCTACTTAATAGTTTAAAAGTTTGGGATTATGACAAAGATCATAATCAAGTAGATCTTCGATTTGAATCACTTCTTCCCACTGACAAATCAAAAGCAATGGTTGTGTATGATCGTGGCTTTGAATCGTTTGAAAAACATGCGGAAGTGTTTTCTGTCAATTCATTTCCTTATCGTTATAATTTTAAGTCCGAACCCTTTATTTCCATATTGGGAATGGAGAAAGATGGAACACTTTATGTCGATTTTAAAGGAACAAAGATTAAGTTAGAACCAGGAGATTCAAAACGGAAATGGTCATTTGATGGATTCCAAGTATCCAGCATTAAAATTACCAACAATGGTTTGTATAAAAAAGAGAATTTTAAATTTTCTTATTCAGCAGATAAATTGTTAACGGATATGAATGTTTCTTTTCCTATGAGTTCATTAAAACAACAAGAAGCCTTAAAAGCATTTGCTAAAAGCCGTTTACCTCATAGCAAAATGATGTCTGCTCATGAAAAAAGCGAATTTTTAACAAAAGCTGTACTGGATTATCAAAAAATTATTGAAAAGAAAACTAATGAATAAAATTAGTTTTCTTTTTTTTACGCATATAGGTTTTTACTTCCTTTTATGCTATAATTTTTCCTAGACATTGAAAAGAGAGGAGAAGTACAATGATTCACGTTGATTCAAATTCCATTTCAGAAGCGTTAGAAGATGTAAAAAAAGTGATGAAAGATAGTCAAAATTCAAGTCAAACCAATTTTGACTTTCAATCATTTAAATCCCAAAGCAATCAGCAAATAAAAATAGCTGCAATCGATGGAAGTCATCATAATATAAAAGGAACAAACTTTTTATTTTCTGCCCTTCGAGCGGGTTATCTTATTTACAAAGACGGACGATTAATTGAAACAAGTATTGATCCTATTAAACTCGAATTTATTATGAACAATAATGTTCCAAATGTTGGATTTGTTTACAAACATGAAAAATATTACCAAGAAATTATTGGAGATATTCCAACAGGAAAATTAGAGTTTGATAAAGTAACAGAACGTATTCGTACATTGTTAGAATGGGCAAAAGTACGGGAATTAATCGATTTATTGCAAAAAGACGATATCATTATTTTTGATGGTTCCTTAATTTCAGGTGAAATTTCCACGAGTCATACATTTGTAGATGAACTTATTGAAAAAGCCATGAACAAAGGTATTACCATTATTGGTTTTTCAAAAGATACATCTTTATCGATTGATTCTGCACCCTTACCTATTGTATTAAACGAGTCTGCGAAACGTTTCCACCCCAATAAAAACTGGTTTGTGGATTATGAAGGGTCTTATTTTGTTAAATTTTCGAAAAAAGTAGATCAAATTTTCCGCGTAGATGCTGTTGTTCCCGAACATTTAACCATCGAAGAAGTATTATCACGTATTGGAGGGTATTGTTTTAACGCAGCAACTCTTGGTTATCCTTTCCCAATGCAAAAAGTACACGATGAAGTCCGCATTAGCGAAACGGATATGAAATATTGTCAAGATGCGTTTAAAGTGCAGTGTCAAAAAGCAGGGATTTCACCAGATTTCATCGACAAAATGTTTAATATTTATCATGATCAACTCGATAAAATTTCATGGGGACGTTAATACATATAAAATGAATAAAAAGGAGATTAAAACATGTCAAAAGAACGCGTAATTGGTGGACATATTTACGGGAAAGATTTAAATGAAATTCGATTTGTGTTCGATTCCCTCGTTGGAGAAGATCCTACACCTATTGAACTTGGTGAGATTTTAGTCATTCAAGATCGTGCAAGTGGAGAAAAATATTTAATCCGAGTGACTAATATTGGATATGGTCAAAGCACGGAATGGTCAAAAGAAGTAGCGAGAGGACACAATCGTTTCCGCAATCAAGTTGAATTTCAAGATGAACATGAAGATCCATTTAATATGTATCAAATGGATATGCAAGATCAACTGTATCTTGAAGCAACGTGTGAACTACTAGGGTACATTAACCGTGAAGGAACGTTTTTAACGCCAAAACGTCTTCCAAGTTATTTCAGTTATGTTCGTAAATTAAAAACGGAAGATTTTGACTCAGGTGATGAAGAAAAATCATTAAAGAAAAAATTAGGCGATATTCCGTTTGGTCGTCTTCGTTCAGGAAGCGAAGTATTAGATATTGGTGCTGGTTTATTTAAAGAATTGCTCCCTAAACACATTGGTGTATTTGCTCAAACAGGGGGCGGTAAATCCAATACCATGCAAGTATTAATCGGAAACATTATGGAATTAAAAGGCGAAGCGGGCATGTTATTGTTTGAACCACACGGAGAATATATCCAAAACTTAAAAAAACACCCTCTTAGCGATCAATTGATTATGTATTCAAAAGATGACAAAAATGGTGCAAAAAAATTACATATTCCTTATACGGAAATTACAGTAGATGCATTAATGAACTTACGTGAGCAAATGAATTGGTCCGAACCGCAGGATCGTTTCATGCGAGAAGCAGAAAGTGTACTTGGAAAAGATTGGTTTAGAGTGGTGATTGATACGCCATTTGATCAAGAAGAAGCACATGAACAAGGCATTTTTGTTCCACAAACGTTAGATGAAATTTTCCGAATCAAAAAAGGAAATCCACTTGAAAATACTATCAAAGCGGTTAAATCAAAATTACAAAGCATTAAACGCGCATCATTTTTAACAACAAATTCTAATCAAAACGATGTGAGCAATATCATGACAAAGTTAGATGAAGGAAAAGTAGTCCTCATTGATATGAGTAGCTTATCTGGACTTCATGAAATTTTACTTTCGTCTATTTTATCTGCTGAATTGTTAAAACGTCGTAAAAAAGCTTATTCAAATAATCCTGAAACATTTAAAGAACTTCCTCCTGTTTCGATTGTACTTGAAGAAGCACAGCGTGTATTAGGAAGAACGACGAGTCAAGCAAGTGTATTTGCACAAGTATGTAACGAAGGACGTAAATTCGGTGTAGGGTTAATTGCCATTACGCAACAGCCAAAATTAATGAGCGAAGTGTTGATTTCTCAGTTCAATACACTCGTTATTTTATCTATTTCTGATTCAAAAGACTTTGATATTTTATCGAGTATTTCAAAAAAACCAATCGATAAATTGAAAACAGAAATTCGTTCATTGATGCCAGGGGAAGCTCTTATTTCAAATCCTTTGTCTCCTTTTGCGGTGCCAATTAAAGTACATAAATGGGAAGATTATTTAGATGAAGCAAGTAAAAAACACAAAAAGAAAAAATCACCTTTAGGTAAATCAAGCTCGTTTGGCATTATTTAAAACAAGTCATTTTGACTTGTTTTTTCTTTTTCTAAAAAAAGAATTGCCAAATTTAGATTTTGACTTATAATAACAAATGTAAAATTTATTACAAAAAAAGGGGAAATGTCTCAAATGAACGATTTTTTTAGGTTATTGAAAAACGGAAACAAAACATCACTGGTTGCAGCAATTGTAAACTTTGTGATTGCACTTGCAAAAGCATTTGCATTCTTTATTACAGGATCAACCGCTATGTTTGCTGAAACGATGCACTCACTTGCAGATGCAGCGAATCAGTTTTTTGTTTACTTTGGTTCAGCTTTTTCGAAAAAAGCACCAACAGATCGATTTCCAAACGGTTTTGGTCGATTAGTCAACTTAGTTTGTTTAGGAGCGGTTTTAGTGGTAGGTTGGATGTCTATTGAAACCATTAAACATGGTATTCATCAAATTTTACATCCCGAAGCAAGTGAAGGAATGGTATTGAACATTGTTGTTTTAGGTCTTGGTGTAGCATTAGAATCATTTGTTTTATACAAAGCATGTGGGCATATTCTACATGACGCACACGTAAAAGCGAAAGGAGTACAGGTCATTACTCAAGCGATTAAACATTTATCAAAAGCAAAGCCTGCGACTAAGCTTGTTTTCATGGAAGATTTAGTAGCAACAGGCGGTGGAATTATCGCAATTTTAGCTATTTTAATCGGACATTTTGTTGGTTTTTATCAAGCCGAAGGTATTGCTTCTGTATTAATCGGAGTTTCCATGCTTTTTGTTGTAGGTAAAGTTTTTCTTGAAAATGCAGCAGGAGCAATTGGAGAATCAGATAAAGAAATGGAAAAAAAACTTGGAGACTTAGTGTACACAGATCCTGATGTAAAAGATATAGAAGAAATCACAGCGGTAAAAGAAGGAGACGGTTATCACGTTGATGTTGAAATTGAACTTGATCCTACTTTAACAGTTGGACAAGCAGATGATATCAAAGATCGTTTAGAAGAACAACTCTTATCCCAAAAAGGCGTAACAGATGTTAACATCGAAATTGATGAAGATGATGGAATTCCTCACTGGGAAAATCAAAATAGAGAAAATGAAACAGTAAAAACAGGTAAGTAATTTACCTGTTTTTTTTAATTTTCTTTCATTTTTTCAAATCTTTTTGATTCCACTTTTTTAAATAAATGGGATGAATAAGATAAAATAAACGATTGCTTTTTCTTTAGTTTTTCCCCTGAAAATAAATAGATCTTATTTTCCACGTTCCTCACCTCTCCTTTTTTATTAATATATGAATGTTTTTTCATTTTAGAACAAAAACATGATTTTTCTTTTTTCTCATGTATGAATAGATAGGTGAAAATGTTATACTAACTCTAGAATAAGTAAAAGGAGAGCAAATAAATGGGAAAAAAATTTCGTTTTATACATGTCGCAGATAGCCACATTGGACATTCAGGAAACGCCAGTCGTTACAATGAATTTAAATCACTTCGGATTCAAAAAGTAAATGAACATGGTGTTAATATTCGTCAACAAGATATTAATGATGCGTTTGTTCAAGTGATGGATTTAGCTATCCAACACAAAGTTGATGCGGTTTTACACGCAGGAGATGGAACAGATTTTTGGGGATATCGTCAACCCCACGTTCTTAATTTTTACAGTGAACAAGTAACACGTTTAGCTCCGCATGGTATTCATTATCTTGAAATTGTAGGAAATCATAATTTGCCTAAAAAGTCAGGCGTTGGATGTTACCTTGAAACACTTGGACGGTTTGAAAATGTACGAGCTGTTTATAAAGGTGTGTATGAAGCGCATGAAATTTCAGGTCATAATGTGGTCGTTCACTGCGTTCCTTCTTCTTTCACACAAGAAGTATTGGATCATTCCCTTGAACAAGCACGACCTGTGGACGGGAAAATTAACATTGGGATAGGTCATTTCGGGGTAACAAGTATTGGACATTATGCTGAAAACGCCTTAAATTCACTCGTAGTAGATTTAGATTCGTTAATTAAATGTAAAATGGATTATTTCGCGCTCGGAGATTACCATAGTCCTACTGATTTTGGATATAACATTCGTTACTCAGGAAGTATTGAACGAATGGGTTTTGGTGAAATCGATATCGAACCACAAGTACTACTTGTAGAAATTGATGAAGACACAAAAGAAGTTAATGTACAAGCACTTAAATTAGATGTACGTGATATGATTCAATTAAAAACAGTAGATGCTAATGATAAAAGTATCGAGCAAATCAACGATTTGATTGTATCGAGCTTAACGCGTTCTGACTTAACAGATAAAATTGTGCGTCTTCGTGTGCGAAATTTGCCTGTTCATTTGAAAAAATTAATCGATGATCAAAAAATTAAAGAATTGACAGAATCTGCTCTTTATTTTAAATTAGAATTTGTTGATAAAGTCAATAAAACAAAGGATATAAGGACATCAGGAACCAAATTTGAAGGGGTTTTAGAAGGTTGGAATGAATTTGTTGATTTACTAGAAGATGAAGCATCATTTGATAAATCATCATTAAAACAAGAAGGATATAACCGATTATCAGATATGTATGATGATACAGTCAATGCATAAAAATGAAGCGAATCGCTTCATTTTTATGTTTTTTAAATAAAAGAGAAAAAGAAAAAAACGGCATGAATAAGCTCTTCTTTTCATGTGATAAAAAATGTTATAATAAACCATACTATGTATAGGAGGGTGATCGTTTATGAGGTTGCTTCGGATTGAAGTAAGTCATTTTCGTCAATATAAACATCAAATTATTCATTTTCCTCAAGAGGGTTTAATTGGTGTTTTAGGAAATAATGGAGCAGGAAAATCAACATTATTTAATGCGATTGGATGGTGTTTGTACGGAAAAATTAAAGGCGTTACCAATTCTATGATTAAAAACCAATCAGCTGGAAAAAAAGATCAATGTTATGTTGTAATTGACTTTTTATTCCAAGGAAAGCATTACCGTGTTCGCCGTGATTTGGTATCTAGTCGTTGTTTTGCACAAGTTGATGCTGTTGTACGTGCTGTAGGCACAACCAATTTAAATGCGTTTATTGAAGAAGATGTATTTAAAATGGATCATAGTGCATTTTGCACGTGTTATTATGCAGAACAAGATGATTTTGATGCCCTTGTTAAATTAAATCCTGGTCCACGCGTAGCAACGTTATCAAAATTATTACGAATTGAAACTATTGATAAAGCTGCCGAAAGCGTTCGAAAAGACTACCGAGGACTTGAAGTAGAAGTAAATGAATCAAAAAAACACATGAGAGATGAAAATGCTCTTTTAGAAGAAAAACAAGATTTTCAACAAAAAATCTTAGATCATACAAACACCATTTCTAGCTTAAACGAACAAATTACTTCTTTGGAAAACATGTACAAAGATCAATTGGTTCAAAAAGCAGAAGGGGAAAAAGATTACCGAGAACATCAACGACTACTCAATGAAAAGAATCAATCGCTGGTTCAAATCGATACATTAACTAATCATTCGTTACAACACGATGAAAATCGCTTTGAAAAATTAAAAAGCGCCAAAGAAATGTACGAACAAGAAAAACATTTCCTTATTACCCTTAAAGAATTGGAAGAAGAACGAGAAAAACTTTCTTCTTTACGTAGTGATTACCGTGAAAAAACAACGGTTTCAGCAGAAATCCAAACGTTAAAAGCGGAAGTGCAATCACGAAAACATGAAATTGATGACTTAAAAGATAAATTATCTATTTTTACGAATGTGGAAGAAACGATCGATACACATGAAAAACAACTGCTAACTTTTCAACAAACAATGGATGATTTAACAGAACGTATTCAAGAAATCAATGCACTTGGGAATACGAAAAAAGAACAATTCCAAGACTTGAAGAAAAAGAAAAAACAGTTAGAAGATTTAGAAATTGGAGTCCCGTGTCCAACTTGTCATCAAGATTTGGGAAGCGATCATGTGGAAGATGAAATTAAAAGCATCGACCGAGAAGCAAAAAGTTTAATGGAAGAAGCAAAAACGTTACAACAAGAAAAAACAGAAAAAGAAAAAGAACGACAAACAAAACGAGAAGCCATGGAACAACTTCGTCTTGAACTTAATTCTTTACGAAATGAATTGCTTCAAAAAAATAAAATGACGGAACGCTATACATTGCTTGTTAACGAAATCGGCAAACGAAAAGAAGCTTACCAAACACTTGTAAGTCGATTTGAAAAAGTAAAAGATGTAGTATTTGATGAAAATCGTTTTCATACGATTACAGAGGAGTTAACAAGCGTTAAAAAGAAATGCGACCGCTTAGTTCGAATCGAAGAAGCACTAAAAGAATGGGATTCTCTTTTAACTCGCATTCATGAAACAAAAAAACAAATTCAACATCACACTAATACCATTTCTTTATTAGAAAAAGAAATTGGAGCATTGAAATTTGATGAAGAAGCGTATAACGCTTTAACCAATCAAATTCAACAAACACAAGATCAGGTTCAAGAGAAAAAAGATCAACGTGCTCATTTACAAACCGATATTAAAGTATTTGAAAATGATATTAAAAATATTGATGAAAAAATGAATGAAAATCAACAAATCTTAGCAGGTATTAAAGGAAAAGAAAAACAAATGATCCTGCTTGCTAAATTAGATGAAGTGTATAAAGCGTATAAAACGGATAAATTAAACAAATTAGTGCCCGCTTTATCTTCCATTATGTCAGATTATATTGAAACCATCACAGATGGAAAATATGATCAAATTGAACTTGATGATAAGTACAACATTTCCATTTACCGAAAAGGGATCAAAAATTCTCTTGATTTTTATTCAGGTGGAGAAAAAAAATTAGCCGCTCTTTGTCAACGACTTGCTATTTCTCAACTGATTGTTAATCAAACAGGACAAGCTAATTTTGATATGTTAGCAATGGATGAAGTATTTGGTGGGCGGCAGATGATGTCTGCATAGTAAGGTATCATATGATACCATGGTGGAACAGCACCATGTCCTAGTCCCTCCCCAACAGCGCAGAAAGTCCTGCCTGTTTCGAGAGTCGAAATCTTCTATTATATAGAAGAAAGTAGGAAAACGACTTTGGGGTCAGCTTGGAGGGTGACGAAAGGGGTTTGAGCCGAAGGTAAATGTAGGCAAGAGAATTCCCAATAGGGAGCGAGAACTCATGGTTAAGCGGTTATTGTTGAAGATGAGATGGTTGAGGGAATTACTTCACCTATGAACGAGTCGATAAGCCGACAATTAATATTACCTGTTACGTTCATTCTATTAGCCAGAGCGAAGTTCCGAAGCGTTTCTGGAGAATATCGATTGATATGGGGTTGGAGTGCTGTTGAAATGATTGTGAAAAGGTAGTTATTGCTTAATTCGCAATCTCACGACCAACTTAATAGACAAATGCACAGATTGTGTAGCCATTTGAAATCAACCTAAAAGTTCTCAATGCGTACTATGTAGATAACCTGCAAAGGATTCTGTGTCGAGTAGGATGAATTCTTATTTCACAATTTGACTTCATTATGCTGTATAATGGAAGAAAAGAGTGAATACGATGACGCACAGAATACCGAAAGATGCGTTAGAGTAGTCTGAGCTAGGGAAATCCTAAGCACATTCTTATCGAAGGATAAGGAACATCGAAAGAACGGTGACGTTTTTAGATGCTGGCGAATGACGCAAGGCAAATCGTGAGTAACTCGAATCATTAGACAAAGGAGTGAATGCTCTTATGACAATGTCATGGGCTATTGAAAAGGTTGCTTACCTATCCAAATTAGGAAATGAACATCAAGAAAGACGAATAAAAGATTTGTATAAAATCGTAAAAAGACCAGAGTTTCTCAAATATGCCTTTGATCAAATCAGAAATAATAAGGGTTCCAAAACAGTAGGTGTTGACGGAGTAACTTCGAAAAAGTTAAGTGAAACAGACATTCACAACATGATTATGCAACTAACGAAAGAACTCGAAGATCAAAGTTACACTCCTCTTCCAGTCCGAAAGGTAGATATTCCCAAAGGGTTCGGTAAGAAAGGCACAAGACCACTTGGAATTCCAGCGTTAAAGGACAGAACTTTACAATCGGCTGTTAAAATTATTCTTGAGTGTTTATATGAACCAATATTTTCGAATGTTTCGCACGGTTTCAGACCAAAAAGAAGTTGTCAAACAGCAGTGAATGACATCATCTTTAGGAAATTTGATTGGGTGATTGAAGGAGACATTAAAGGGTGTTTCGATAATATCAAACATGGAAAATTGTTAAATATTCTTCGGAAAAAAATTTCAGATGAAAAATTCATCAATTTAATTAACAAATTTCTAAAAAGCGGATATCAATTAGGTTTCGGAGTTGATGGCAAAAATCCAATGTTTGAAACGAAAAATGGGACGCCACAGGGCGGGATTGTTAGCCCAATCTTAGCGAATATTTATCTTAATGAATTTGATAAATTTATGGTTCCTAAAATTCAAACACTCCAATCAAAAGAAAAGAAATCAGTTAAAAAATCAAGGGAATATAGTTATTTACAAACAAAAATTGCGCATCTCGAAAAAGCAATAAAAAACAATCATTTCCCTTGTAACATTCGACTTTCAAATGAAAACTTGGAGAAACAAAAAGAATTACAAACAATGTTTGATTCCAAAGAAGAAATGGAAGTCGAAATTGAAAAACTCCTGGAAATCCGAAAATCATTTAAATCGAACACAAAAGAATACAAGAACATTACAGGACCGATTCAAAGACTTAAAAAATCGATCAAAACAGGTAATATTCCGTTTTCAATCACCATCAACTATAACGGAAAAACCTATCAAGGTGAAACCGTTGAACTGAAAACTCGAAAAGAAGCAGTAGAAATGGCACGACAATTTCGAAAACAAATGAAACATGTTGATGTAAATGAAAAAGAGGAGTATTACAAAAATAAAAGTTTTGGTTATGTCCGATACGCTGACGATTTTGTAATCCTGTTGGGAAATTATCAAAAAGAAGACGCAATCCAAATGAAAAAAGAAATAACAGAATGGTTTGAACAAAAACTTGAATTGAACCTTAGTCAAGAAAAAACAAAGATTACTCATTCAACAAAAGGCTTCACTTTCCTTGGGTATGATATTTTGCATATCCCAACCAAAAAAGAAGGTAAAACAATTGGATATGGGAATTTTGCAAAAATTTACGTGCCACAACAAAAAATCAGTTCAGTTAAAAGTAAACTTGAAAAGATTATTAAATCTCATCACAACGCTTCATTCGCTGACATGATTATCGCATTAAACAGAGTCATCGTAGGTTGGAGTAATTACTTTAAAATCGCAAATAACTGGAACACTGTCGCAGGTAACATTGATAATTGGTTATATTGGAAAGTGTTGCATTCACTTGCAAGAAAGCATAAATCAAGCATTCCAAAGATGATTGAAAAGTTTATCAGGGACAATGTAAATGCTTTCGGAAACACTAGACAGCGATTTGTTGATGAGGTTAAAGGGAAAACCATTCCAATGAGAAAATGCAAGGATTGCAATTATGAAAAACCATCAGAAATTACAAAAAGAATTAAAGGCGAAGAAATTAATGAGAAATGGTTGTACTGCGATATTGATGAACAAGAAGTTAAAAAGTTAATTGCCATGAAAAACAATGGGTATTCTCGTTCCGATATTATTGAACTAAAAGAAACCCAAGGTGATTGTTGTTCAGAATGTGGAACAACTGGAAAAGAACTAATTGTTCATCATACTCGAATGGTCAAGAGAAATAAACGAAAGTACAAATCGATTTATGAATCAAGCACGAAGTTGCCAAAAAGACTTCTGTGCGAAGAGTGTCACAAAAAAGTTCATCCTAACAACAAAATTACAATTGGATAGATAACAGATTTGTCGTGAGCCGTATGCTTCGAAAGTTGCTCGTACGGTTCTAACGGGAGCTTGATCGGAAACACAGTTTGGCTGTGCGCCATCATTCGACCCAATGCGATGGATAATGATCGTCAAGATTCTATCATTGAAATGCTTCGTAATTTAAATGAAACATTTCCTCAAATTTTAATTGTAGCACATAACGAACACGTAAAAGAATTGTTTGATTATGTACTAGAAATTAAGCAAGACAAAGACGGTTTTTCTACGTTCCAATGGAACATGGATTGGGACGAAGATGAAGTGCGAGAAATTGCCGAAGAATTTGATGAAGAGGAAGAAGAAGTGAGTTAATGTAGAAAAAATGCTTTTTTTGTAACGGATAATATGTTATACTAAACCGAAAGTAAGTAAAAGTTTTTTACTTTTACTTACTTTTTTACTGGAATTATAAAGGTAATTTATCTTTTTGTTGAAAGATATAAGGGAAAACAAAAAACGATCATTCAAGATTTAACTTTACATAGAGATGAAAACCCGAGAGGAGAACAAGTACATGATTAAAAAAAGTGATTCTGTAATTATCAATGGCAAGTCTGTATTAAGAGGAAGAGTATCTGTTCAAGGATCTAAAAACGCGGCACTACCTATTATTGCTTCTGCAATTTTAGTAGATGATGAAATGGTGTTACATAACGTACCTGATTTATCTGATATTCATGTGATGCTTGACATTTTAAAACATTTAGGCGCAAGCTACACGTTTGAAAATGGTGTGGTTCAATTGGATTGCCGTGGATTAGAAAACAAAAAAATTCCCGACGAATTAAGTACGAAACTTCGTGCAAGTAGTTTATTACTTGGACCAATGCTAGCTCGTTTTGGTGAATGCGAAGTAGGAATGCCAGGAGGTTGTACAATTGGTTCACGCCCTCTTGATATCCACTTTAAAGGGTTTGAAAAATTAGGTGCAGAAGTGTATTTAGAAAACGGTGTTATTCGTGCACAAACAGAACAATTAGAAGGCGATTTCACACTTGATTTCCGAAGTGTAGGCGCAACTGAAAATTTAATTATGGCAGCGGTTTTTTCACCAAGCCAAGTTATCCTTCGTAACATTGCAACTGAGCCTGAAATTATGAATATGATTGATTTCTTAAATAAAGCAGGTGCACGTATTCGTTTGACAGGACAAGCAACGGTTGAAATTGAAGGTGTTTCACAACTATCTTACTGTGAACATCAAATTGACCCTGATCGCATCGAAGCAGCAACACTATTAATTGCAGGCGTGGCTTCAGGCGGAGAAGTGACGATTACGGGCGCAAAACTTGAAGATTTAACTGTGTTACTTGAAAAACTTCAAGAAATGAATGCAAAAGTAGAAATCGGTCACGATTATATCACGGTTGGTTATCAAGGTGAATTAGTAGGAACAACGATTAAAACAGAAGTTCACCCTGGTTTCCCAACAGACATGCAATCACAAATGTGTGTATTAATGACGCAAGCTTCTACACCTTCACTTGTGATTGAAAATATCTTTACTAACCGTTTTCAACATATTGGCGAACTACAAAAAATGGGCGCAAAAGCGCGTATCGAAGGAAATGTTGCGTATATCGAAAAAAGCAATTTAACAGGATGTCGCGTAGCAGGATATGAACTTCGAGGAGCCGCTTCTATGGTGATGGCAGGTATTTTAGCTGACGGTGTAACGCGTGTAAATAATTTGAAATATTTATACCGTGGATATGAAGCAATTATTGAAAAATTCCAACATTTAGGCGCCGATATTGCGTATGTATAAAAAAAGAACCTTTTTAGGTTCTTTTTTTATGTTCATTCTCTTTCGCATACTGAATAGTTATCGTTAAAACACTATACCAAACTACCAGAAAAAGAAGAGAAATAAAGGCTATAAAAGGATACACTATTATTTTTTCCATCATCTTCATTTGATAAAAACTAATGAGAAGATTTTCATTTTTTTTCCAAAAAAACTTTTTTTCTTTTATCATAGAAAAAAGAGGTGATACTATGTTAGAAGTGATTACAGGTTCTATGTTTAGTGAAAAAACAACAGAATTAATTACACGTGCAAAATACTATGAAAATCAAGGGAAAAATGTCATTATATTAAAACCAATTCAAGATTCACGTTATTCCCGAAACAACGTGGTCAGTCATGATGGACTTAAAATACGAGCACTTCCCGTTGATGGGGTAGAGGAAATTTACGAAGTAATTGAAGAAGAAGCATGTGATATTTTAGCAATTGATGAAGTGCAATTCTTTGGATGGGATTTTCTTGAAGTGATTACGCAAATTGCCGATAAAGGCGTTTATATTATCGCTGCAGGACTTGATTTAGATTTTAGAGGGAAACCGTTTGGCATTATGCCCGAATTAATGGCGTTAGCTGATGTTGTAAAAAAGAAACATGCACAATGCAGTGTTTGCGGAAACATCGCTTCTCGTAATCAACGTTTAGTAAATGGTGTAGCGGCAAAAGAAAGCGATCCGCTTGTTGTAATTGGAAACACTGAAAATATTACATATGAACCTAGATGCCGTTTCCATCATGAAGTAAGAAAATAAAAAGCGTGAAGCTCACGCTTTTTATTCATATATACATAATTTCATTGTAGATTCTCCCGTATTGGTTGTTTGAATAATGGTATAATTCGTTAGGTTTAGTCCTTTTATGAGATCGTATGTTCCGTTTAATGTGCGATAATCAATGCTTTCAAGATGTAGAATATAACCGTTAGTTGAATGATGTTCGTTCCATAATTCGCGAAGGAGATATTCATTTTTGTCATTTTTCGAAATACGGAGATAACCTTTGTCCATTTTTTTTGCTACTTTTTTTAAAAGTGACCATTTCGAACGACAAGCACCTCCTTCTAAACCTATCACACGATCCTCACAAGATTGCGCAAGTACCTTTTCCACTTCTTTTACAATCGCACTTTGTTTTAAATAATATTCAGGAAAATACGTATTCATATAGGACCCCTCCTTTTTCTTCTCTTTCATTATACCGTACATTAGGTAATTTTTCAGAATTTTTTTAAAAAAAAAGAAACGACATAACGTCGTTTCGTTTACGATTTACTTGCTTTTACCATTCTTTCCAATTCTTCAACATTTACTTTGTCGAATAATTTCCCTAGATACTCACTACCCATTTCATTTAAGCCATACGCTTCTTCAAATGTTTGCCCTTGTAAATCTGGATTGTATTTTTTGGTAGTTAAACCAACACCCCATTTTGTCATACGCACTTCTTCACCATCGCAATGTTGAAATTTTGTAATTTGATGTTTTTTTCCATCGCTTTCTAATTCCAAACGATAACGAACAACGCTTGTATCACCAAAACGAGCATATACTTTCTTTTTTACATCGGTTACTTTTGCCTCTGTTAAAATATCACGAACAGGTAAATACATTAACACAGCACGTAAACGGTCTTTTTCCAATGTCTCCTGGAATTTTGTTGTAGCTTTTTCTAATGCAGTTTGGTTTTTTTTCATCTTCATCATTCCTACTTTCTTCCTTTTATTTGTAGGTAAATTTTACCTCTTTTTTTACTTCTGTCAAATCTTTTTTTTCTTTTTTTCTTGCCAAAAAGAAGGAATTGTGTAGAGTGTGGAAGAATCACAAAAGGTGACAACAGGAGGTACATATGATTAAAAAAATAATAGTAGGCACGATCCTTGGGACTGCATTATTTTCCCAATCCGCATTTGCAGCAAGCTATACAGTAAAAGCTGGCGATACGCTTTGGAAGATTGCTACATCAAATGGTGTAACTGTTGATCAAGTTGTGACATGGAATAATTTGAAATCAAACACCATTTACTCAGGTCAAGTCTTAACATTATCGCAAAATTCAACTACAACATCACCAGCAACATCTGTTGAAACTTATACAGTAAAAGTTGGCGATACGCTTTGGAAAATTGCTACATCAAACGGTTTAACTGTTGATCAAGTAAAGACCTTAAACGGTTTAAGTACTACTACCGTTTTTGTTGGTCAAATCTTAAAATTATCAGAAGCATCAACACAAGTTCCGACACCAGCTCCCGCTCCAACGCCAACACCTGCGCCATCGGTTCCAAGCGCAACATACACGGTGAAACCTGGAGACTATTTTTCGTTAATTGCACGAAATGTTGGCTTAAGTTATGCTCAATTAATTAGTTTGAATCCGCAAGTAACGGATCCTAATTTAATAAAAGTAGGACAAGTATTGAATATTTCAGGTTCTAATTTAACAAGTAATTGGGAAACCATTGCAGATAACGTTATCAAAAGTGGCGAAAAATATTTAGGCGCACGTTATATTTACGGCGCATCAACCTCTCGAACGGATGCATTTGATTGTTCTTCTTTCACATGGAGAGCTTTTTATGAAAATGGATATAATCTTCCGCGCACAAGTTATGATCAAGCAAAACTTGGTACAACTATTCCACTTTCCCAAGCAAGAAAAGGAGATTTAGTCTTCTTTGATACCGATTATGATGGTACATTAAATCATGTAGGCATTTATCTTGGAAATGGGAAAATGATCAATGCTTCAACATCAGCAGGTGTGAGTTATGCAACCTTTAATACATATTGGCAACCACGATTTGTAAAAGCTGTTCGTATTATTAATTAAAAAAAGAATCCCAAAAGGGATTCTTTCTTATTTTTTTAATAATTGAAATCTTTTTACCCACGGTTTTGCTTCTTCTCTCTTCATAGGAGGAAGCGCAACAACAGTTAAAGAATTGGGAGGAATTTCTGTCCGTCCCGCATCGTGGACGGAAACAAATCCGCTTTTTTCCAACTTTTCCAATTCTTTTTCTTTCGCTTCTAAAATGATTTTGACTTGCCCTGTTTCTAACCATTCTTTAAAATCAGGCTCTTTTTGATAAAGAATCGTTGTTAATACTGCTCCGTGTGCAATTTGAGCAGCGATTTTTCCTGTTGACATCGGAAGGTTTTTATTAACAACATAATACTGAACAATTTCCTTTTCTTCCATTTTTATCATTCCTTTTATTTTAATTTATCTTGTAACGCTTTCATCGTTTCTTTAGGAAGGAGAGAAGTTACATTAAACTCAATATTGTTATATTGAATAAAAATGCCCTCTTCTTGTTTACTAAACAAACATGTAAAACTTCTCATTTCAAATTCGATTTTTTCTTTTCTTCTTTTTTTTATTTTAATGGGCAAAAGCTCATGTAAATAGGGTAAATAAGGAATTTCTTTAGACAATACCTTTAATGTTTCTATTCTATACCTTACACTTCGAAAACGCAATAATTCTTTAATTTCTTCCAAACGCAAGTTTGTTTTATTTTTATATTTTAACGTTCCATTTTTAATACTAAACAGCACCATGCCCTCTTCTGTTTCAATCGGTTGAATAAACCTCGTTTGTTGTACTAATAAAGGGCGTTTTAGTGAAAATTCATATTCATATTTTTTCATGTTTTCTCCTTCTTTCTACGTTTAGTTATGTATATAAGAAGTATTAAAAAAAACCTTATTTCCTTTTTTTGTTGAATTTTCATACTTTTTTTTCAATTTTTATTTTTTATCCTATATAATAAAGGACGAGAGGAGGAGATCATGATGAAAAAAATTCAAACAAACCAAGGACTTGATATTATGGGTGATGGTCACGGTTGTTTAACTAGTCGAATGAATTTAATTGAACAAGCGGGATACATACAAGATATAAATGGTCTTTATTGGCACCCAGAAGGTCGAAAACTTGTATATTTAAATGACGAAGCGAACAAGGGTTCATTACGAGATGAAGATGTTATTTTTGGCGAATTTCCTTCCATTGCAATGACGTTGATGATGGTCCAACACATTAAAGCAGATCTGGCATACGCAGTTGATTCCAATAACAACGTAAAACTTGTTTCTTTTCTAGAACATTTCGAACACCAAAGATCCAATAAAATGCTATTTGCAAAAGAATTTTTTAAATTTCAAGAGAAATTTGGAAAACAAGCCGCACTACACCTTCGAAATGAATTACTTCCTATTTTAAAAACATTACCAAGTCACCTAATTGTTGAAAATGACAAAGGAGAAGAAGTGGCAGTTATTGTTCATGCAGGTATTAAAGATGAAATGATTGGAAAAGATTCAACAGAAATTCGTCGTTTTTGTGCATTTGGAGGAAAAAACACAGATATGATTTCGTGGATTTACCAACATCGCACACCGCATTTAATTATTTGGGGGCATCTCCCGCACGTACATCCTACATGGAAACACAATACCGTTAACATTGATACAGGAGGGTTTTGTGGTCATTATCTCACGATGTTACGTTTTCCTGAATGCACCATTCTTCAAGAAAAAGTGCCAACGGACTTTTCATTTAAAGGGCATAATACTATTAAACAACTTTTAGCACGTAAAAAAGCTATTTCACAATAAGAAATAGCTTTTTAACTGGGTGCAAATTCGGTTATTTTTTTCCATTTGTTTTTCAGAAGTAAAAAACTTTCGACAATGGTTGGTTCAAAAAAGATGGCTTTTTTTTCTTTAATAAAACGAATGGCTTCTTCTACTGTCCATGGTTCTTTATAACAACGCTTACTTGTTAATGCATCGTACGTATCCACCACAGAAATCAGTCTTGCTTCAAATGGAATTTCGTGTTCTTTTAATTTTTCTGGATATCCTGTCCCGTCCCAACGCTCATGATGATACTTAATAATATTTTTAGTAATCGTGTACCGTTTTTTATTTTTATTTAACGTTTCATCTTTCATATGATCTAACATATAAGCACCTATTAAAGGATGGGTTTCAATAATGGTTCTTTCATGTTCTTCTAGTGGTCCTTTTTTGCATAATATGCGTTCAGATACCCCTGCTTTTCCTAAATCATGCATCATACTCCCATGCACGATATCTGCTTTTTCTTGTTTTGATAATTTTAAATTTAAACGTTTATTATGAAAATCTAACAGCTCTTTTGTATAGAGTTGAACACGTTGTAAATGCCCTTCTGTTTCCGAATTTTTTAATAAAGTAATTGCGTCTTGATTCACGTAAAACTCTCCTTTTATGTTTTTATTCTTACTTTTATTTTACCATTTTTCTTTTTAATGAGCAGAAAAAAATGCAATTCTATTTCTTGATCATATCCTTAAATGCAAAGTCATCTAAAAGAGAAATAATTACGCGTTTTTCTTCTTCTCGTAACTGCATATAGGCATTTTCTTTGGGTTGTTTTTTTTCTCGATCATATGTCCAATGAAGATGAATTCGTTCACCTGTAGGGCGAGTTAATTGAAAAAATTCATAGTTTTCTTGTTGATAATTTAACACAATTCGCCACTCTTCTAGCGTATGTTTGTACAGGTGAGTACCGAAATTTGCTATTCGTTCTTCTGTTTTTTTGGAACCGCTTACAATAATAAGTTGATGTAAAAAAAGATTCGCTTCTTTTGATAAATGTAACATTCGTTTTAATCGTTCTTTTTTTAAATACTTTTGCCATTTTGCATTCCACTTTTCATTCATCGTCATCACCTCTTTTTTTGTGTTATACCGATAAAAAGAAAAATGGTCAATTCTTTTCTATGTCTTTTTTTAATTTTTTTGTGATATAATAAAAACATATGTGCATACTAATAAAAAAAACAAAGGAGTGATTTACATGGGTTTAAATACCGAACAACAATTAGCTGTTGATACAATCCATGGTCCTTTGCTCATTATTGCGGGAGCAGGATCGGGAAAAACAACTGTTTTAACACATCGCATCGCCCATATGGTGCAAAGCAATATTCAACCGTGGAATATTTTGGCGGTTACTTTTACTAATAAAGCAGCGGCTGAAATGAGAGAGCGAATCTCTGAATCCATTGGAAAAAAACAAGCAAGAGATCTTTGGATGATGACCTTTCATTCTATGTGCGCGCGCATTCTTCGCAACGAAGGAAATGCTCTTTCTTTTTTAGGCGGAAAAATGTCAGCAAACTTTACGATTTATGATCCTGCAGATACAAAAGGGTTATTAAAAAAGATTATTCAACAAATGGGACACGATATTAAACAAGTAACGCCTCAGGGAATGGGTTATTATATTTCCATGTTAAAAAATGAAATGATCGATGTTGAATCCTTTAAAACGTTAACGCCTTCTAATCCTCATATTGATTGGAATAAAGCAACGGAACTTATACAAAACAAAATCCCCGAAGACAAACGATTACTCATCGCACAAGTGTATGAAGAATACCAAAAAGCACTTGCTAACAATAACGGCGTTGATTTTGATGATATGATTCTTCACACGATTCGTTTATTTATGGAACGCGAAGATATTTTAGCCAAATATCAAGAAAAATTTAAATATGTATTAGTGGATGAATTTCAAGATACAAATAACTGTCAATACGTCTTAATTAAAATGCTAGCAGGGAAATATCGCAATCTAGCGGTTGTTGGAGACGATGCACAGTCTATCTACGCGTTTCGAGGTGCAGACATTCGAAATATTTTAAGTTTTGAAGAAGATTACCCTGAAACAAAAGTAATTAAATTAGAAGAAAATTATCGATGCGGTCCCTATATTTTACAAGCAGCAAATGAAGTCATCGCTAACAATGCTATGCAGCGACAAAAATCTCTTTTTACACAAAAACAACAAGGAGAAAAAATTGGTTATTACCGCGCATACGATGAGCGAGATGAAGCAAGATATGCGGTAAATGAAATTCAACAACTCATTCGTTCTGGACGAAAATACAAAGATATTTCCATTTTATTTCGCGCCAATAACCAGTCTCGTTCTTACGAAGAAGCGTTTATGCGTGCTGGTTTTCCGTATCAATTAGTTGGAATGGTGAAATTTTTTGAACGTATGGAAGTAAAAGATCTTATTTGTTATCTTCAATTCATTCAAAATCCTAATGATACCATTAGTTTTTCACGTATCATTAATACACCTAAACGAGGACTTGGGAAGAAAACGGTTGAAACCCTTATTTCCGCTGGTTATGGAAAAGATTTTCTAGCTTTTTTAAAACAGCCAGAAGGTGTCAAACTTACAAAATCAGCAAAAGAAGGACTTAGCATTTTTGTTGAATTAATTGAACGTTATCAAGAAAAGAAAGAAACAACACCAATTGGTGAATTATTAAGTGAATTTATTATGGATTCAGGCTATATTAATATGCTTAAAATGTCTAAAGATGAAAAAGCAAATGAACGTATCCAAAATATCGCAGAACTCGTGAATATCGCAGTGGAAATGCAAAATGAAAATGCAGATTCTACCCTTTTAGATTTTCTAGAACATGCTTCTTTGCATAGTGCCCAAGATGATCAAACCGACGATAATGCGATTCGACTAATGACACTTCACGCCGCAAAAGGATTAGAGTTTCCAGTTGTCTTTTTAGCAGGAATGGAAGAAGGAATTTTCCCTCATAAAAAAGCAGAAGAAGGCTTTGATATGGAAGAAGAACGTCGTCTTTGTTATGTTGGAATTACACGTGCAAAAGAAAAATTATTTATGACCAACGCAAGAAGTCGTCGTACATGGGGACAAGAAGAAGAAAACCCTCCATCACGCTTTTTATTTGAGTTTAATGAAGAACTAGTGGATGCAAGATATCCTATCCAACGCGCGTATTTTTAAAACATAGAGCTTGTCTCTATGTTTTTTTGTTTGGTATAATAAAAAGAAAAAAAAGGGGATTTATCAAATGGAAACATGGGAAACGATTGAAGAAAAAAGAACGTACATGGGAGATTTTTATAATCAAGAAAATCGATTAGTCATGGTGCTTGTTAATTACGGGATCGCTATTTTTGCAAAATGTGATATTGAAGGACACTATTTAATGAAAGAAGATTTCAAAACATACGAAAATGATGTTAGCTTTATTCAAGCAGCTTCTACCGAAAGAGGAATTGTTCGTTTTTCCCGTGAATGCGAAAACATGTTTCATGAAGATGTTTTAGAGGAAATTGCCAAAAAAATGATGGAAACATTATAAAAAAACGACACAAAACGTGTCGTTTTTTTATAATGTTTCTTCCACATATTGAACCAAATGACAGTGTATTAAATCCATTACTTTTTTATACTCTTCATCGCCAAAAAAAGAATATAAAAATTGATAATCTAAATATATATCTAACAAATTATCGATAACGTCTTTTTGATTCGTTTCTGGCACATTTTTCACTCCTTTTTATTAGTATGCTCCTTTTTCTCTTTTTTAAGCTAAAAAAAACGAAGCATTTGCTTCGTTTTTAAGAACTTTTTAATAATTCACATAGTGTTGTATTTCGCTTCGGTACGCTTGTTAACTTCACGCACGCTTCTAGAGCTGCTTCTTGATAAATCATCCATAACTTCTTTTTGGCACGAGTAATTGCTGTATATAATAAATTTTTCTGAAGCATTTGTCCATAACTTGAAACAGTTGGAATAACAGCGAACTTATATTCGCTTCCTTGGCTTCGATGCACGGTAATGGCATAGGATAATTTTAACTCTTGAAATTTTTCTTTTGTATAACGCGTTTCTTCTTCACTTCCTTGAAACCTTACTTTGATGAGCCCTTTTGAGACATAGGTGACTATGCCAACATCTCCATTGTAAATGCTCTTTTCATAGTCATTTTTTGTTTGAATGACTTTATCACCAAGGCGAATTTCATAATCCGCTACTTTTACAGAAGGAGTTGGATTTGTTAATTTTGCCTGTAATTCTTGATTGATTTTTTTAATACCCACTTTTCCTTTATTCATTGGAATAAGCACTTGAACGTCAAACAAATCATTTTCTTGATAAAGACGCGACGCAATTTCAACTGTTTTTTGACAAACATGCTCTTCTTCTTCAAAATCAATATACTCTAAATCCTCATGATCTTCACACGCAGGCATTTCTCCCCGATTTACCGCATAAGCAAGGGTAATGATAGGCGAATCAGCTGCTTGTCGAAATATTTCCGTTAAGCGCGTGACAGGAACGATTTCTGATTCAATCATATCTTTTAATGTTTGTCCTGGACCTACACTTGGAAGTTGATCCACATCTCCGACAAAAATAATTTTTGTTTCAAGAGGTGTCGCTTCTAATAATTGAAGAAGAAGAGGGGCATCAATCATACTACATTCATCAATAACTAAAATATCGGTTTCAATTTGATTTTCAGCATGTTTTTGAAACGCTACTCCGTTATATTCAAGTAACCGATGAACGGTCGATGTTGGAAGCCCTGTGGACTCATGCGCACGCTTTGCTGCACGCCCTGTAGGTGCAACCATTAAAATAGAAGCGTGCATTCCTAAAAGGTCTGTAATACATTTACACACCGTCGTCTTTCCTACCCCAGGACCTCCTGTTACGATACAAAATCGTTCTTTAAGCGCCATCAATACCGCTTCTTTTTGATTTTTAGCGAGTGTAAAACTTGTTTCTTTTTCCCATTGGTCAATTAAAGAAGAATCTTCTTTTTCTTTTGGAAGGGAAAGTCGTTGTTTAATATTTTTTGCAATCCTTTTTTCAATGTCGAAATAATCTTTAATGTAAATATGGTTTTTTCGTTTAAAAAAACGTTGATCCATTTCTGTTTCTGTAAATGAAACTCCTTGTTTTTCTAATCGATTTTTTAACACTTGTTTTTCTAAAAAAAAGTGTCCGTTTTGATTAGCTTTTAATAATTCATTGTACATAAAATACCCCATTTTTGATGAATGAGGGTTTTGACAATGAAAATGTTCAATAATGTGTTGAACTTGTTCATATGAAATATCGACTAAATTTAACAATTGGTATGGATCATCAATTAATTTTTTCCATGTCCATCGATACAATTGTTCGAGATAAGCAAGTGTTTGCGGATCAATTTCAATGGTTTCTAAATACGCAAAAATAGAACGAACTTTGTTTAATAATTCATATTCGTCCAAAATATCTTCCATTTCTTTTTGTTCAACAATGATGTTGACAATTTTTTTAGGAGAAAAGCCTTTTTTCAATTGCAACCATTTTGCCAGCCAAAGATCATCGCATGATTCACGATAAAATTTTGTATGAAAATAACGACCAAACCCTTTGTTTTTTTCATAACTTCCATACAAAAATAGCGTATCTCCAGGAAAAATATCGGTGAATTTCCCTTTAACTAGTACGTTTTCGACTTTTTCATCGAGTGTTTGAACTGTCATGTATCCTTTGTCTAAAAATGTGTTTTTTACTTTCACTTTTATTTTTTCCTGTTCTGCCATTCGATCACCTCGAAATTTATCAAATTTTTTTTACATCAAAAAGAAGGATATTTATTTTTCTTTGACGATATAAAAAATGGAAAAACTTTCACGTTATTATGTTATGTGCTAGAGAAAAAAAATATGAAAAAATTTTCAAAAAACCTCTTGCACTTATTTTCCCATCTATCGTATAATAAAGTGGAAGCAAGCCAATAACTTTTTATTTTTCAGGAGGAAATCAATCATGAATAAAAACGAATTAATTAGCGCTGTAGCAGAAAAATCAGAACTTACTAAAAAGGATGCATCAAAAGCAGTAGAAGCTCTTCTTGATGTATTAACTGACTCTTTATCTAAAGGTGATAAAGTACAACTTATCGGCTTTGGTAACTTTGAAGTGCGCGATCGTGCAGCACGCAGTGGTCGTAACCCACAAACTGGTGAAGCTATTGAAATCCCAGCTTCTAAAGTACCTGCATTCAAACCAGGTAAAGCACTTAAAGATGCTGTAAACAAATAAGAAATACATAAAAAAGCGAATCATTTGATTCGCTTTTTTTCTATTCATTTTCTTTAAAATACTTCAATAAAAATAATCCTTTTTCATAGCAATTATCTTCTCTTAATTTATGATCAACTTCACTTAATAAATCTTTTCGAGTTTTTGTAGGTTGAAAAGGAAATAATAAATGCACCTTATATGTTTTATGATGAATTTCTTCAAATGTTGCTAATTTTCTTTTGGTTAACTGTTGTGCTATTTTTTGACCGCGATTTCCATATAAAAGAAGAGAAAATTCTTTGCTTCTTCCGTATCTATTTTCCTCTTTTGCTTTTACAAGGATTTTACTAATCATTTCTAATGTTTCATCAAATTCGTTCCATGACTCTTCTTGTTTTCCAATCATTTTAATTTCATCTTTATACGTGATATGACAAACTTCTTCTTTTAATCCTTCTGTAATGCGTTTTACTTTATTTTTATCATCTTGTTTTATAATAAGAAGCATAGCTGTTTCTAGTTTAGTTATTAACGAGTTCAATTTTGAAAGAATGGTATAAGTAGGGATAGACACGTTATAGGAAAATGTTATTCGTTTTCTTCCTTTCAATTCTTCTAAATTTGCTTTCATAGTAACTGAACATGTAATATCTTGTTCGTTTTCTGTGTATATGCCGTACCATTCCACTACATAGTCATTTGTAATTTCAGGATAATAACTTTTTGTTTTATCTTCACGTTCATGCTCAATTTCTTTAAAACACGTTAACATGTTTTCTTTTTCTTCGAATTCTTGTAGAATTTTTCCTATTTCATTTTTCAACTTAATCGCTCCTTTTACTTCTTTTTTTGTTCTTTTTTAGTATAACATAAAGGAATCTTTCTTTGTTTTTAAAAAGAGATAAATAAGAGAAACTAGTAAAGAGGTGAACAAAATGAAATTTAACGTGATCGCCAAAGGAACTATTATTCATTTACTTTTAATTGTTGTTACTGGGTTTATTTTAAGTCGTTTCCAATTTGAAATTAGCCATGAATTATTTACAGGTTTTTTAATTTTAAATCTTTTTGTTGTCTCATTTTTCGGTGGGTTTACAAGTGAAAAATATGGATACGTAAATGGTATTGCTATCGGAGGCGTTTCAGCCATTATGATTTTTGCTTTTTTAACAAAATTTGTAGATCAAATTTTTCTACTAAATTTATTTGTTTTTTCATTATGGCTTACTATCGGTGCTATAGGTGGACTTTTAGGTTCTCGTTCACGCATTAAAAAACTAAAAAGAAGCGAATAATTTCGCTTCTTTTTTTATCTGTGATATTTTCTAAGGGTGCTTTCGTTAACAGAATAGGTTAGCATATTCGCTTTTTCAAATACACTTTTATTATAATGACGCAAATAATAAGCAGAAAAATGTTTTTCTTCCGCTTCTAAACAAAACGGAAATAATGGTTTAACAGCCAGCATATCTTCATCTATTTCTTCGACTTCAGCTAATAAATTTTCTTTTAATTTTTGCGCTAATTGATGTCCTTTTACCCCATAAAATAACCAATAATAACCCTCTTTTTGAGCTTCTCGATCTTCTTCAAAGGTTACTTGTTTTTTCGCTAGTTTATCGTATAAATCCTGTAGCACGTCTTCTTCCAAAGGTTCATTTATCTGAACTACTAAGTCTGCAGAATGATCGTTTACGTGATAATCTATTTTTTTACCTTTATATACTTCTCCGTTGGTGATTTTTCTCACACGATTTACATCTACCTTTGTGAAATAGTCTTCAAGAAATAGTTTGAAAGAAGAAATAAACGCATACATTACTTCTAATAGTTCTTTTTTGGGAAATGGAACATTTGTAGTAATCCATACGTCTTTTTTACTAACATACTCATTAAAAGACGTTTCTAATTTAAATGAAGCTGGATACGCCACATTGTTTATGTTTTTAAAAAAATAGACCTGATATTCTTTTCTTTCTACGTTTAATACTGAATCATCAGATTCTTCGACATGAATGAGATGTACTTCCTTTTCTTTTGCCAGTTTTTCACATAGTTCTTTAAACATTTTAACCCCTCTTTTCTTATTTATGTCTTATTTATTGTAGCAGAATTATAAAAAAAGCGATGATTAATCATCGCTTTTTTCTGGTGTATATTGTGTTAATTCATCTTCTGTGACAACAAAACAAAGAATTCCTTTGTTTCGTAAATACTTTGGCGAACCCTGTAGAAGTAGATGTCCTGATAAACGACGCTCTTTAAACCCTTTAATAAACGGAAATAGTGGCTCAATAGCATACATATCAGGTTCAATCTCTTTCATATTTGCCATCATTGTTTTTTCTAATTTTTCTCCGAATTGTCTCCCTTTCTCTCCAAATACAATGAGATATCGATTTTGCGGACCTTCAGCTGTAGGTGAAATCTCTAATTGAGATTTTACCATTTCTTCATGCAAAGCATTTACTGTTTCTTCTTTTAATGCACGATTCATGTTTTTTAAACTTTTCATCACTTTTGAAAGATCTGTTCTCCATACAAGAGTTTGTCCTCTGTAATTAGCACCGCTGGTAATTTTACGAATACGATCAACATCAAGTTGATTAAAATATTTTTCAAAAAACGACTGACTTTCTTCAATAAATTGATTTCCAAGTTTCATTATTTCAGGTTTTGGAAATGGAAATTCCGCTTTTGTATAAATTTCTTTTAAACTTGAATCATGATAAAAATACGTATCAAATGTTAAGGAAAATGGATAACGAATATCATTTATTTCTTTATAAAAATACCATGTAAACTTCCCTTCAACACGAACCGAACCAATCGTTTGTTCAGGTTGTGGTAAATAAATGGTTTCTAATCCATGTTGAGCAGCGAAATCTTCACAAAATTGTTTAAACATCATAATTCCTCTTTTCTTTTTTGACTTCTCTTTTATTTTACCATTATTTCATCTAAACGGTATATTTATATAAAAAAACACAAGCATTATGCTTGTGTTTATTTCGGTACTAATGTCATGATTAAATTTCGTCCGTCCATTTTCGCTTTTTGTTCCACGACAGCTACTGATCCTACTGCATTTTCCACGCGTTGGAAAAGTTGTTTTCCGATTTCGGGATGTGTAATTTCACGTCCTTTGTATCGAAGGGCTACTTTTACTTTTGAACCTTTTAACAAAAACTCTTCAATTCGCTTTGTTTTTGTTTTAAAATCATGTTCGCCAATATTAGCAGAAAACTGTACTTCTTTTAACGAAACAACGGTTTGTTTTTTCTTGTTCTCTTTTTCTTTTTTACTGAGTTCGAATTTGTATTTTCCGAAATCGCCAATCTTGCAAACAGGAATTTCTTGTGATGAAATTTCGATTAAATCTAAATTTTTTAATTCTGCTTTTTCCAACGCTTCTTTTTTTGATACTACTCCTACTTGTTCTCCATTTTCATCGATTAATCGTACCTTGCTTGCTTTAATTTGATTGTTAATTGCGATATTCTTTTTAATAAAAACCATCTCCTTTTTGTTAGTTACTTATTTATTATACTCTGAAAAAATTATTTTGGTGAATTTTCTCATTTTTCCTTCAAGATATGTTATAACTATTTCGTAATATACTTTGTATTTACTGAAGGGAGCGTTGTTTTTGCAGATTTCATTAGATCATGCCATTTGTGTCGTTTTATCTTCTTTTGGACAAGAAGCATTAAAAAGCGAACAAAAAGAAGAATGGATAACATTTCGAAGATGTATTCAAAAAATAGGGTATTCATTTGATCCACTGTTTCCTTTTTGTTATGCTGAACACTTTATTTATCAAGGGGAAATAGTTTCATTTGATGACTTTATTCTTTTTACACCTACATCAAAAGGATGTTATTCAATCCAGCAAAGCGTTGGTCTTTTATTACCATCAGGAATTCCTGTAGATTTACCTATTTCAACGTTTCTTTTCGTATTTGCAGAGATAGATGGGAGCATCTCATCTGATGTATTAACAATAGAAAAAAGACAGTCTAAATTAGAAAAACTAAGCTAAAAGCTTAGTTTTTTTCTTTAATAATCCCAATGCATCCATAACTCATTGCTTTGTAGAGTTCAACGGGCACATTTTTCTCTTTTGCTAATAGTAAAATATGTTGAATACTAGGATTGTCCCATTCTTTTACTAATATTTTTTCAGGTACACGTCGTAACAATACGCGTGTTGTTTCCCCTATCCCTGGTTTGATACTGTTAATACTTTTTAATCCAAATTGTTCTTGAATGCTTTGCATTTCACGCCATCCTTGATGGGTAACCGTTTTATCAACGGAAATAAAATTTCCGTTGTTTTTTTGAAAATAAGGAATAATTTTCTCAATAAAATCATTGGAACAATCTTCTTTTTCCCATTCTTGATACACTTTTGCCGCATGAAAATCATGGGGACCTGTTAAATCATCTCGTTGAACCGTACGACTGATTAACCCACTTACAAGCGAGTTTAAACAAGCAGAAGGCAAGAAAAAATCTTCTCTTGTTGCCCAAAGTTCTGCAGAATGCGCAGGATCTGATAAGACAGCTAAATCGCTTGAAATATTCGTGTCATATATTTTATTAAATGAAAGAATAGATTCTTGGAGAACGCCTCCAATGGTTCCTTTTCCCGTCCATCCGTCAATAAACTGAAGGTTATCATGACCTTGTTTCTTTAAGATATAAAGCAATGCATTCTCATCAACACCCTTACCTCGAATAATGGATACGCTGTAATGAGGCACATCTATGCGATAAGCAAATTTTAAATAACGTTTCACAAGCACCCCAATAGGCGTTCCTGCACGAGCAAGAGAGACAAGGGAAACATGCTTCCCTTTATCTTTTATAATCATCTCTGCTAATGTTGCGACATACCGCGCAATGGTTTTGGCATGTACGTTTAACGATTCATGAAATAGCGCCAAATACTCCTGACTTGGAAAACTTTCTGTTGGCAGCATTTCTGAATAATGGATTCCTTGTTGAATCTTTATTTCTTTTGTTTCCACATCTTCTTCAATATTTTCTTGAATTTCTTTTAACAAAAAGAAACAGTCTTCTTGTTTATAACTACCTTTTACAGTAGGTTCTTTGACTTTTTTACTTTGTTCTCGGTAGCGTTCGTTCATTTCATTTCCCCCTTACACACGCACAAATGTAACATGCTTAATTCCTTTTTTATAAAAACATGTCGCAAGTTGGTGCATTGTTTGATGAATTTCTTTTTTCTCAAGTAAAATAATAACTTCTTGGTACTGTTGGTTTTTAAGATTGTATAAATGATACGTAATGTCTTCCCCATCTTTATAAAGGATACGATCATGAATAGGGTAGTGTTTTTCTTCATGAATAAAAATAGGACTTCTTGTTGTCGTTTTAAAGAAAATTCCTTTTCCCATGTGAGCGGCAACGCGCGAAGGAACATACATGAATTCGCCCATTCCCACAACAAGCGTCTTCTCGTGGTTGCGATATTTCTTTAGTTTTTCTCCCATTTTTTTCGCTTCTATTTCAAGCTTTTGTTGTTCATTTGATGAAATACCTGTTCTTGCGCTAAGTTCTGTTGTTAATGAGGAGATTTCGTCATAAAGAAAATACGAAATATTTTCTTTGATTTCTAGGTATTTCTCTTTTTTCTCTTCTTCATAAGTAAATGTTCCATTTTTGGTTAATTCAATCGTTCCTTGTAACAAAGATAGAGCATCAATTGTAATATCTAATTCCTTTTCTACTTTAGTATAACGATTTTTTTCTTCTTGTTTTCGCCAATCAAGAAGAGATAAAATCGTATAGTTTTTCCCTGGATAATGTGCATGAAGGGAAGAAATTAAATTAAGTGACGTTTTCCCTGTTGTCATTTCATCATCAATTAAGACAATTCGTTTCGCTTGATGTAAGAGGTTTTGATCGCGTAAAAAACAACGATGATCCACGGCATGAGAATGTTCTTCTTTAAAATCAAATACTGATGTCATATATTCTATTTCATCACGTGTTGTATGAATATAATGAGCGTTTGAAAAAGCAGAAAAAACAGCATGCCCAAGCCCTGTAGCCGTTTCCGCAAAACCAATAAAAAGCGTAGGTTCCGATAATTCATATTGCTCGTTTAAAAAATCATCTAACTTATCCTCATCTTTAGGATGTTGAATAAAAGAAAGGAATGTTTCTAATCCTTTCATTTTTCGTTGTTCCTGTTTCTCCAAAAATAAAGAAGCGAGCACATGTCCTGCTGCTTTAGGGATATGAGGATGAACATCTAAATGTTTTCCCAGTAGTTTACTAATAAATAAAAAATTACGTTTTGGATTAATACGTGCACCCATTTGAAACAAGTTCTCTAAGTTAAATGCAAACGGATTATCTGTAATCGTTAATTCAATTTCTAGTTTATCTAATACATTATAACAAGTCTTCATACGTTGTACTCTCCTTTAACACACCAAATACTTGTGCTTTTTTTAAAATTTTTCGCGCCCATGATTTATGGGGATTGGTTTCATTCATTTTATTTTGTTTATGACTTTTTAACACGCCTCCTTGTTTTTTTTCTTCAAAAATGGCGATAGCGTCTTCATATTCTTCTTTTGTAATCGCTTGATACGCATTTACATATCGAACTTGCGATGGATGAATAACAGTTTTTCCTATGTATCCATTATTTTTATCTCGCTTTATTTCTTCTATTAATCCTTTAACGGCTTGTTTATCCCTGAAGTATTCCCATACAGGAGCCGAACAAACAAACGCATAGGGTTCACGCAAAAAGAAATTTAAAATATCACTTAAACATTGCCCTATAAGTGTCACATCATAGATTGTGTATTCCATGCTTCTTCGAATGCCAAATAAAGAAGAAAAATCAGTTCCTCCTACTCGTATATTTAAAACATAAGGCTCGTACTCGATGCAAATCTTTTGAAGCGCTTGCAATTCTTGTATGCGTGTTTCTTGATGAATAATAGCAGATGATTCTAAAATAGGCATGCCATATAGCATGGTTTCGTATTTTTCTGCGTAATACTTGGTTGTTTCTAAATAGTCTTTTGCGTTTTTTGATGTAAATTTGGGAAAAGAAAAGCCTGATAATTGCTCAATTTCCTCTTTTGTTAAACGTTCCATTAATTCCACAAATTGATTCGGATTTCGAACACGAATAAAAACAAGCGGAATGTCTTCTGTTTTAAGTGTTCCATTTTGAACATTTGTATAAAGAGTTGATAAAATATGCTTTACATTCTTATATCCATCTTCTATTTCTTCTTCTTTGATGGCATCTTCAAAACATAAAACAAAAGACGTCAATCCTTCGTATTCTTTATGTAAAATTTTCTCTAAAAAGTCTTGAGTTGAAGGCATATATAAAAGTGCTCCAAGCGCTAACCCTAACATCTCCTTATCCGTATCTTTTGTAAAGGAACAAGGAAGTTTTTCAAATAATTGTTCTTGTTTTGTTTGATTTAAATAATGATAATGTTTCATGTCTCGTCTCCTTTTTGCTTACTTTTAACCTATTTCGGAAAAAAGAATCTCTATCCCTTTTTAGATGATGAAAAAGACTTCAATTAGAAGTCTTTCTCTTTTAATGTTGCGAGTAGTCCTCGAACACCTTCAAGGCGAATCACGTTATTTATTTGTCTTAATTGTTTTTCTAGTTCATTTTGTTTTTTTGCTAATCTTTCCAGTTCGTATTCATTGAAAAGAGTGTATCGTGAAAAACAATACTCTACTCGAGGATGATAATGAATTTCCGCTACAACACTTCCATTTTCGCAAGGAAAATACAATTCATCTGCACGCGTCCGTTCATTTTTCCAATCTATTTTTTCATAGATCAAACCAAGTTCATCAATGTTCTTTTTATGCACACAAAAATTCCATGTATCGTTTTCGGCAATTTCTTTGAACATTTCTATTAATTCATCCACTGTATAAGGGTTTTTTTTCATGATCATCATCCTTTTAGTTTAAAGTATAGGGATTTCTTTTTCAAGTAAGTAACAAAGTTACTTACTTGCTTTTTATTTTTCAAACAATCCATGTAATTGACTAGTCAATTACATGCTTTTAATTTAGCAAAAAATCCGCGCACTTTGTTTTTTTGAAGAACATAATCCAACGTGTTCATTTCTTCCTCGTATATTGCTGCTTGATCTTGCAATTCGTTTAGTTGTTGCTTCGTTATTTTTTGAATAAAAGCAGAATAAAACAAACGCTTCGTTAATCGAAGAGTTGCTACACCATCTCGTAGAGGAAAAAAGACCGAATACATTTGACGAATAGGATCATCTGGTATGATATAGGGAATTTTCTTTTTATCTAAATCATCCAAATTATATAATTTATTTGCTAAAAATTTATTTTCCAGCTCCTCATAAGACAAATTTTCCTTAGGATGGTTTTTTAATGACCTTAACAATTTCACTTGTTTTAAACGTTCATGGTACATAGTAGCTATCGTTTCTAATTCATCAGGTTCTTTTAATGAAATTAGATTTATTAAACGCAAACCTGTTGTTTTCCCATCATATGAACCAACATTTGGAGCTAATAAAACCGCATTTTGTAGCAAAAAAATATAGGGATCATTTCCATACAAAATAGAATCTGATGAAAATGTTCGTTTAATTCTTTTAAAGAAAAGTCCATTTTCTATTAACGACGTTTCAGGAATGATACCCTCTTTTTCTTCTAATCGAGACAGTAATTTCCAAAATGCTCCAAACTCCATTTGATTTTCTTTCATATTCTCTCATCCTTTCTTTTCAAGTAAGTGACTTTGTCATTTACCTGCTTTTAATTTCGCGAAAAGTCCACGAATTTTTTGCGAGTCTAATACTTTTTCCATTGCTTCAACATCTTGTTGGATTTTTTCCATTCTTCTTTTGTACATATGATAATTTTTAGCTATTTCATCCAAATCATTTTCTTCAATTTTAAATAAATAAGTATTTCGACGAATATATGCTTTTTGAGGTTGGTGTGTCGGAATGTATAACATTTGTCCACAAAGCCCATCTTTGCATAAATAGTAAACTTTGTTTTCTTCTTGAACAATAGTATAAAAAATATTTTCTTCATCTAATTCGTACATATAAAGGAATAAACGACCTTCTTCTTCCATTTTTCCTTTTATTTTTTGTTCTAGTCCCTGAATCGTACAATCATTTTTTTGCATAGTTTTTCTTCCTTTCATTTTCGGAATAAACGACGTAATTTTTGTGTTTCTAACATATCTTCCATAAGATCAATTTCTTTTTGCAACTTTTGTATTTGAACTAACTTCCACTCTTTTTCTCTCTCCATTTCATCCCAATCGCTTTGCTGCATCTGCCATGTTCCGTTTCTAAAATCATATAGATCAAGATAAAATTCTCCATCCGCATAACATATGTCAGCTTCCAAAACACCGTCTTTACAAAAGAAATAACCATCTCCTTGATCCATTCCGTTTTTATTTTTTTTTAAACCTTCAAAGAATATTTCTTGCTCTTCTAGTTCTTTTTTTCCTAAGGTAGAACATCGATTTTCTTCAAAGATATCAAGAATTTTTTTCACTAATTCATCCATTGTGTAATTCATTCGTTTCATTTTTATTCTCCTTCCAATAAAAGTAAATCAATGATTTACTTTTATTGTAGCATCATTATAAATGAGGTGTAAGAAAAAAACGTTTCTATAGCGAAACGTCTTTTATTTTTTATATTTTCTTTTTCCAAGTAAGTAACGAAGTTACTTACTTGCTTTTAATTTTGCAAACATTCCACGTAGTTTTTGTGACTCAAAAATTTCTTCCAAACTTTTTATTTCGTTTTCTAGAGCTAATTTCTCTTGATTTCGTTTAGTTAGTTTTTCTGCAAGATTTTCAAGATCTTGTTCTCTCACTTTAATTATACTTCCATTAAAAAGAATATAATCTTCTTCTATTTCCTTTTGTACATGAAGTTTCATATCACACAAACCATCCATACAAAGAAAATAAATACGTTCATCTTTTCGTAGTGTTATATAGTCAATATCATAAGATTCTAAATCTTTCACGGAAAAATGGTACTCGTTATTTTCTCTCATGATTTCTCTTATTTTATCTTGTAATTGGCGGATTGTATAATCGTTTTTTTTCATGTTCATCATCCTTTTTTTAAGTAAGTGGCATCGCCACTTACTTGTTTTTTAGTGTAGCGAATAATCCACGTAATTTATTTTGATTCAACACTTCTTGAATAAGAAGCATTTCCTCTTCTAATCTTTTATAACGTTCGGCAAGTTTATCTAATTCTTCTTGATCCAACTTTTTAATATAATAACCTGCACTCATATATGTTTTTTTTAAAAATAGATCTTCTATTAATTTGACATAACCTGTTCCATCTTTACAATGAAAATACGTATGATAATAGTTATAACTGCCATCATTGTTATGTTCTTTTTTTAATTTTTGATAATAAATTTGTTCTTCTGCTAACTGCTCTTCAAATAAATATTGTTCCTCTTGTCTTGATAGCATGTCATCAATTTTTTCCTGTAACTGTTTAATTGTCATTTCATTTTTTTTCATTTCGATCTTCCTTTCTTCTTTTCAAATAATAAACGAAGTTTTTGTGATTCTAAGACATAAGAGATGCATTCTTTTTGTTTTTGAATGGTTTTAACATCGGTTATTCTTTTTATTCCTACTTTATTGTAATCAACAATCTTTTTTAAATCTTCTGTTCCAATCAGTTTTGCTTGATCTATTCTTACTTTAAATGTTAAAGCGTAACGAAGTATTAATCCTACAGGTATTAGATAAAGTTTATCTTCAATTTTTGTGATAAGTGTTTCCCTCACATCATCCCCTAACAGTAATAATCGATAAGCGAATTCTTCTCCAAAAATTTCTTTCATTTGCTCTCTACTCATCTCTTCTGTCGCTTTAATCTTTTCTTTTAGCTCGTTCAATGTAAACGGAATATTTTCCATATTTCCCTTCTTTCCAAGAAAGGCTACGCCTTTCTTATTTTTTTATGAAAAGTAATCGAATTTTTTGGCTTTCTAACACTTCTTCCAGTACTTTTATTTGTTCTTTTCGATGATCTAAGGTTTTTTCAATTATTTCATATTCATCTTTTTGGATTATTTTCGCTTTATCTACCTTCACATAATAACTAGGAAGTTCATATTCATCGTACTCAATTGGAAAAACAGGAATTAAATAAAGATCGTTTTTTATTCTTGTTAAAAGTCTAATTTCATAGATGTTTAAAAAGAAAATTTGTTCTTTAAAAGAAGCGCCGAAAAGATCTTTCATTTCATCTTCATAGACTTCTTTATCTTCTGCTTTTTCAACTTCTTTGTTTAATTCATCTAGTGTAAACGAATTATTATCTATTTCTTCAATTGATATCATTTTATTTTTTACAAATACATAGTGTTCATATAGCTTTTTTACATCTTCGGTTCCACACGTTTTCGCTTGACTTATATACACAAAATATTTAGCATTTTCATCATTACTTTCTAGAGATTTATAAACAGGAATCAAATATAGTTTATTTTCAATTTTTACAACTAACGTTTCTACATCTTCTCCTTCAAATAAAAAGAGACCCTGTTCAAAATTTTCTCCAAAAAACTCTTTCATATCTTCACGGTACAAAATTTCAGATTCTTCAATTTCTTCATTCAGCTCGTTTAACGTGTATGTTATATTTTCCATATTCTCCTTCTTTCCAAGAAAGGTTACACCTTTCTTATGTTTGTCGCTTTTATTATACCAGCGTTTTTCAGAACTATAAAAAAAACATGTCATTGTTCTGACATGTTTTTTTCCATGAATAAGATGCGCAATCTTTCTTCTTCTAAAAGAAAATCAATCGCTTCTAGTTCTTTTTGTAATGTTTTTCGTTTATTTAGTAGTTCTTTTACATCATTTTCGTTTAATTTTACTTTTTGTAGTGATTCAGGAGCAAAATATTTTTCTTTACTGTAAGGCGGAGAAATATAGTTAATTACACCAATTCCTTTTTTTAACGGAAAGATGAATTGACCTTCTTTTTGTTGTTTATCCGTTGAAAGTATAATTTCTTTATATACAATGTCTAGCGCTTTTAAATCTTGTTCGTTTAAATAAAATCTTTCTTCATTTCCTTTTAACCTTTTTTTTAATTTTTCTTTTACTTCTTTTAATGTAAGCTCATTTTTTTCCATCACATTCATCCTTTCCAAGTAAGTAGCTTTGCTACTTACTTGTTTTTCATTTTTGCAAATAAACTTCGAATTCGGTTTTGTTCAAACACACGTTCTAAAAGCATCCGTTCTTTTTGTATCGCTTCTTTTTTTACTAAAAAGAATGAATAATCTTTTCTTTTAACCGCCATCATATCATTTATATAATGAAAAATGTACGTATCAGCACTTTCTCTTCGACATTTCATTTTTACTATTTTTGTTTTTAATGGAATAAATAAAATGGCTTCTTTTTCATTCATTTCTACTTTTTCATAATGAATTTGAAGATCTTCTAAGTCTTTGTTATTCAAATAATAAGGATTCTTTCGTTCTTCTTTTTTCTTTTGTAACAATTCTTTTAGCTCTTTTTCTTTTAATTTGGTTTCTTTACTCATTTCATTTTGTAAAACTTTCGTTAACGTTTCATTCTCTTTTTTTCTCTTTTCATCATACTTTGCCAAGTAGTCAAGGTCATTTTGTCCAACTTTTCCCATTGTTTCAACTTTCAATAGTTTTTCTCCATACATGGAACGACGAACATGTAAAAAAGCGGTATCGTTTTTTAAGGGAATATAGATAAAATGATTAACATCGATGTATGTTATTTTTTCTTCGGATAAAATGTTTATGTTTAAATCAAAAAACGGGAGTTTTTCTTGTTTATTTTTCAGCCAATCTCGAAATTCATCAAATGTTATCTCGTATTGCTCCATGTTATACATCCTTTCAACATATGTAACAGGGTTACATATGTTTTGTTTTCATAAATATCCCACGTATTTTTTCAGCTTCAAACATTGCTTCCATCACTTCTAATTCTTTTTTCATGTGAACATATTTTTTCGCCATATTTTCAAACTCATTTTCTGTCATTTTTTCCATTCTAGGCTTTTTCAAAAGATATCGATGTGCAAAAAATTGATAAAACATTTCACCTATTAACGTTCCATCTGTACAAGGAAAATAAAAATCTGCTTGTTTATCATAATTTCTGTTTACTTTTACGATTGAAAAATAAATAATCCCTTGTTCCTTGAAATATTTTTCTGTGGCACTTCCTTTTTTTTCATAGGTTAGTATTTTATCTTTTAATTCTTCCATTGTACATTCGTTTCGTTTCAATTTGATCATCCTTTCTAAATAAGTAGCTTTGCTACTTATTTTTTTAATGTGAGAAATAATGTGCGTAATTTTTCTTTTTCAAAAACATAATCAACAATTTCCATATCTTTTTTCATTCGTTCTTTCCATTTATATAATTCCTGTAAATCTTCTTCTGTTATTTTTGAAAAATGCATAGAAGGAGTAAAATGTTTTTTTCCAAGGTAGCCTATATACGAATATTTAATTCTTGCTAAACCTTTTTTTAAAGGAATAATATACGTCCCATTTCCAAAACGTCGATCATTTTCTGTAATAATTTCTTCATAGTAAAAATTCAATTCATCCAATATATCTACATAAAAATAGGGTTCAGTTTTTTGTTTGTACTTTTGTTCTAATATTTCTTTTAATTCTTCAAATGTTACATCATTTTTCTCCATTTTAAACACCCTTCCAAAGTAAGTGACTTTGTCACTTACTTTTCATTTTTTCAAATAATCCACGTATTTTTCTACTTTCATAAATACGCTCAATCATTTCATTTTGTTTGTTATTTTCTGCATATATTTTATTGATTGTTTTCATATCTTCTTCTGAAATGATTTCAAATTGCCCATTAAAACAAACTCCACTTGTTCCCATTTCGGCACGACCATAATTAATGGCTAGTCCTTCTTTGAGTGGGATAATGATTATGCTATTAGAATAACCTTCATGCTCTTGTAACGTTTCATAATAAATGTTTTTTTCATCTAAATTTTTTTGCAAAATAACTTTTCTTTTTTGTCTAAAAAAACTTGTTATTTCTATTGATATTTCTTTTGCTATTTCATTTAATTCATCCAATGTCAGATCATTTTGTTTCATCTTTTTTCATCCTTTTTATATATTTTTGTTAAAACATACAGAACTGTGTTCTGTATGTTTTATTTTATCATAGAACATGTCCATCTATACAACACAAAAATTAAAAAAACGATAAATGTCAGAAAAATTTAACTATATATTTTTTAATTTTTCATCTAGCTTTTCACTCTTTCATTTGATATGATGTTTTCAGGAAATGAAATTGAGTTCCAAATACATATTTAACGGAGGAAAATTGAATGAGTGATCAAAACAAACGTAATGCATTAGATGCTGCTCTTCGTCAAATCGAGAAACAATTCGGTAAAGGTTCAGTTATGAAACTTGGCGATGTTAGTAGTATGGATTTAAGTGTTATCTCAAGTGGTTCATTAAGCGTGGATTTCGCACTAGGTGTAGGTGGATTCCCTCGCGGACGTATTGTTGAAGTGTATGGTCCCGAATCTTCTGGTAAAACAACATTAGCACTACATGCAATTGCTGAAGCACAAAAAGCAGGCGGTTTAGCAGCATTCGTAGATGCTGAGCACGCGCTTGATCCAGTTTACGCAAAAGCTCTTGGTGTAAACGTAGATGAATTAATTATTTCTCAACCTGATAATGGTGAGCAAGCCCTTGAGATCGCTGAACAACTAATTCGTTCTGGCGCTGTAGATATGATCGTTATCGACTCAGTTGCAGCACTCGTTCCAAAAGCAGAAATTGAAGGCGAAATGGGAGATTCCCACATGGGATTACAAGCTCGCTTAATGAGTCAAAAAATCGCTTAGGCTCCGTATGTTAGTAATAACATATTGAAACCTTGTGAACCTCATGTGTATAAAGAGGGTGTATTTACTTTTTAAAAGTAAATGCTAACGGTAGAAGTTACATAAGGAGCTTTGCTCTCGAATACGCTTCGTAAGAGACTCTACGGTCCAAAAATGGATAGCAGAGAATACCGTGCTAAGTTCGTTTTAAAAACGAAAAAGTGTAACGACTATTCCATTGGACGTGAAATTCGTCATTAGAAGTACGGCTTGCTGACACGGCGAGTGGGTGAAAACCCCTTAAATGGAAGCGCTAGGCTCCGTTATGTTTTGGACATAACGGATGAAGAGATAGTCTGTTTATTAACGAAAGTTAATTGGAAAAACGCAAGCGATGCGTAAAATTACAGGTGCATTAAACAAATCAAACTGTATTGGAATTTTTATCAACCAAGTACGTGAGAAAATTGGAGTTATGTTTGGAAATCAACAACAAGTTGTTATTTGATAACTTTGGGTTTCCCTCGTTCGTAAGAACGTGAAAAAAACTAGGTGAACGCTTTATCTCAAGCGGTGTATGGTAAACGGATAGTGTTGCGTAGGAAATGACGCATAATTACCATGCTAACAGGGGACGCATTTAGCCAATCCTGTGCCAAGCGTAATTTTCTTTGAAATTACGAAGGTCAAGAGACTAACGAAAACGTAGGTTATATAACAAAGGATATAGCCAAATAAGTGAGTAGTGTAGGTTGGATATGAGACCCAATCGAAGTGCCTAGCCCCTTAATTTAACCAACTAAGGGTGAAGATATAGTCCACTTTTTGGATTACCAAAAAATGCCTGAGACAACAACTGGTAAAACGATTGCCGTCTAATAAAGAAATTTATTAGATTATGAGTGGGGAAAATCGGTGAAAGCTAAATCATAAAAAATGACATGCTAATACCGAGGTAAATAAAGAAATTAAAAAGTCTTTATCACCGTAACGCATAGGTTCTGAAACTGTTTTTAAACAGACTATAATGAACCCAAGAGTCTCCACCACCTAACGCTATATGCTATGGTGAAAATGTATGCTTATCCAGAGATGAATAAACATCTCATTATGCGGCGAAAGCCCTGGGAGTAATCGGATAAAAAACCGATGAAATAAAAGATTGGGTCGTGCTCTTAAATTTGCGGCGACAATGCGCGTAGAAGTTCGTCGTTCAACTCAAATTAAAAACACAAAAACAAATGAAGTATCGGGTAACAAAACGAAAATTAAAATCGTGAAAAACAAAGTTGCTCCACCGTTCCGTGAAGTAGAAGTTGACATCATGTATGGTGAAGGTATTTCATATGAGGGAGATCTTTTAGAACTAGGTTCTTCGGATCGTTACAATGTAATTGAAAAGTCAGGTTCTTGGTACTCTTATAAAGGTGACAAGATCGGACAAGGTAAAGAGAATGCAAAAGTATTCTTAAAAGAAAATCCTCATATTGCAAAAGAAATTGATGTTAAAGTTCGTGAAATCGAAGCGCAATTAACAGGAAAAGGTGAACCTACACCTATCGTTCCTGAAAAAGCTTCTGAAGACGAAGAAGAATAAGAAAAAGGCTTTGCCTTGTTCTTATTGATTAAAATCCTTAATCATAAGGTTGGAGCGGAAGAAAAAAGACAAGTGCTTAGCACTTGTCTTTTTTGATTTTCGATGAAATTTATCTAACGATTTTTTCTCTTTAAACCCGTTAAAAAGATGTATAATAAAGATAAACTAGAAAGGAGAATGAGCATGGAATTAGGAGATTATTTAGACGAACATTTTCAGATGGAAGAGTATTTTTTTGGTGAACCTAAAAAAACAGTAAATCCAGCAATTTCTTTTATAACGTATTATTTATTTCAAAAAAGCGATCATTTAGAAGTGGGCTACATTGATATCATTTCAGAAAGCCATTCTATCGATGTGCGTGTCATCTTAGCAGCAGGCATCATGACGGAACATCCTTCTTTATTAAACGATCTACGCCAATTAGCAAAAACCTTTTATTTTGAAAAGTCGAAAGAACGTATTCGATTAACAAATGGTGTAAAACAATTCTTTTTTACTTAAAAAGGAGTGTAAAAATATGGAATTGATTGATTATTTAAACGAAGAATTAGAACTGGAATTGTATTATTTGGAACTATCAGATTTTAATCCTTTCAAGCTACATCCTTTTATGCGTATTAATATTTGTTCAAATCATAAAAAACGTGTAGTTGGCTTTATCGAAGTATTTTCAGATCTAGATGAAGATGGAATTGATGAAGCAGCTGTTCATTTCCATTTGGAGATAGGCATTATCAAATATCCTATTTTATCAAAGAAAATTCCTATCTTAATTGAAAAATTTTATTACGAAAAATCTATTGATCGTATCAAATTTTTACAAAGAACAAAAACATTACGCCTTATTCAATAAGAAAGGATGAAAAAATTGAGTTTGCAACAGTTTTTAAATATTCATTTTATAGATAAAGATTCAAAATACGAAGCAGGATTTTTAAAAGATACCGTTTGGCTTCTTTGCATTATATAATTAAAAAATAATAAAAAGAAAGGATCGAAATCACATGAATGAAATTTATTTATCAGATAATTTAAACGAAGTAAGCTTTGAATCTCTTTCTGAGATTGAAAAATCATTGCTACACAGAAACGAAGAAACATGTTATAAGGCTACGTATCCTTCTTCGGAAAAAAATATTTACCTTCTTCCTCTTTCAGCATGGGATTTAAGCGAAGCTAGTGTTTGCATTAGTGAGCACAACTTATCAAATCTTCGAATAATTGATTATGTAAATGTTTATAGTGCTGCTGCGTATCTTGTTGAAAAAATTGATATTAACAAAAAATCTTACGCTGTATTTACTCTAGAAGAAACCTCAGAAAATTTAATTGTAGAATTTTTTTAAAAGATGCCAAAAGGCATCTTTTTTACATATTTTATTTTTTAAGAATATAATTAAGGCATAAAAAAATGATAGGTGGGACTTAATTATGAAAAAATTATTAATCACAGGAACTATTTTAGCGAGTTTACTATCAGGATGTGGAACAACAGAAACCGAAAACAGCACCGAAAATTCTAAGTCTTCAGAAGTAAACAAATTACAAACTTTAGAAGAAGTTGGAGATATTTCAGTTACCAAATTTTATCAAAAAGATACAGGTAAATTAATTTATTCAATGGACGGAACAAAAACAAGTTCTTCTGTTATGATCGACAGTGATGGAACAGAAAAAATTTCAAAGAATTTTTTACAAAAAATCGAAGTTGTTGAAAATGACGAATTAATGATAACTACTGGTATTTACAAAGATAAAGACAATGGAAATATTATCGTTTTAACAGACGGAATTTCATCGGGAAGTCTTGATGTGCAAAAACCAAACGAAGATATTCAATAACTATAAAAGATGCTTTTTAGCATCTTTTTCTGTTAAAATTAAGGTATAGATCTACTAAAAAAGGAGATGCAAAATATGGAACTTGATGTTTTTTTAAAAGAGCATTTTTCATTTAACTCTTATTTTTTTCAGCCTTCATTTCCATCAAATTATCTGACAGAACGTATTATTTTCCCTTTATACACGGGTATTTCAAACATAAGTGTTGGATTTATTCAACTGTTTATTGATTCGAAAAAAATAAGAGCATCCATTGTTTTACGAGATACGCTCGATGCTCAAGAAGAACTTACAAAGCTTCTTACGTCATTATTAGAACGTTATTTTTACAAATTCTCTTTATACCGTATTCGTCTTTTACAACATTCCATGGTTCTAGAAATTGATTGAATATGTATATGACTTTTCTTTTTCATCCAAATATGATATAATTAGTTTACAGTTAAGTTACCCGCTAATGAAACCTACGAGGTCTTTAGCACTGGTCATGACGTCTTATGAACCCTTACGAGGACATAGGAAACTTAACTAAAAAAAAGAAGGCTTAAGCCTTCTTTTTTTTAGTTAAGTTTCTTCGTTATACGTAAATCCTCTTGATAGCAAACGTATTCGTTGATCACTTTCTTTTACAATCATATTTTGAATCGCATGTATCGTTTTTTCTGAAACATAATCTGTCATATTTTGATAGCCTCCAGCCCATATAAACCTAAGGGTAATGGTTCTATCACTTTCAAAATAAACAAACCATTCATTATGTTTTGCTTCTTTTGGGGATAGTTTAAAACGAAAAATATCTCCTAATGTCCAGTCCAGTTCGAATTGTATATTTTTTTCTTTCTTTTTCATTAATTCTTCTACGAAATAGGCTTTTTCGCAACTTATGACAAATCGTTTTATTTTTTTATTCACAAAATACGTCTGCAAGACTTTTCGTAATCGTGTAAAGTTAATTTGTTCTTTTTTCACTGTTCCTGTTATCCATTTCTTTGTCACCTTTCCTTTGTTCACTTTGATGGCATAATAAATATATTTTTCCCCTTCTAAAAGAAAAGGAAGTAGTAAATGATGCTCATGTTCATTCACATGATTTTTTTGTTTTATTTTCTCTTCTTTAAATTCAAATAAAAACAATTTTTTTCCACCTTTCTTTTACTTTTCGTAGCGATATCCCCATGAAATTAATTTAATGCGTTGTGTGCTTCTTTTTAAAATTTGATTTTTTATGTTATTCATTACATGAGGTTCTAACAAATTAATAAGGGGGCTTTGATCGTCTCTTTTTCTTACTTCTATTTTTACTTCATTTGGTGTTAACGAACTTACAAGTGCCGTAAACCATTTTTCGCTATGTTTATCAATAGAAAACGAAAAAAGCATACTAAGTTCATCTTTTTTTTCAAGATGAAGATCCAATAAAGGCTTATTTTTTTCTAAAAAGGACGTTAATTCATAACTAGCTTGGCATCTGTCTAAAAAAGAAGCTTTATAGTAGTCTCTGTATGTTTCATACTCTTCTATTTTTTTTAGTTTTAACGGATCTTTTAATTCTTCAATGGTTGTTTCCACTTCTTCTTTTATTTCTTTCCCCTCTTTAATGTAACTTTTTAGTTTAATGGTTTCTATTTTTACCCCTTTTTCTAACACATCCGTTACAAATGAAATGGTGTGTACATTTTTTTCTACATTATTTTCAAACGCTACATCGTAATTGACAAATCGGTAATTTTGCATTTTTTTCATCCTTTCAAAAAGAGATGACACATCATCTCTTTTTTTCGTTTATTATTTACTTTCTTTTTTTTCAAAAAACTCTTCAAACCACTTTCTTTCATGTATCAAACGTTCTTCGTATTTATCATCAAAGACAATGCTTTGAATGACAACGTGACATTTAAAAAGTGGATGTTCATTTTTTTTGGAAGAAAAAATACCTTTTTCCCAGTTTTTATGTTCAATGTTATGATGACCATTTAATCGAAGTCGTCGGAGCAGTTCTTCTTGGAACTTTTTACTTTTTTGAAGCAAAAGCATTGGATCGACTTCTTTTAATTTTTTCATCATGTCATCTGATACATCATGAAAATTAACTTCTGTAAAACGAGGTTCATTTTTTTGAAGATCCGTCGTATTCGTATAATTCACACGAAAATTAATGGAATTCATCTTTATTCCTCCCTAAATGTAATGATAAATTTATTATAATCGCCTTTTTCTTTTTGTGGTAAAAATAGATCATTCTTTAGGAAGGAGAGGCAAAGAAAGTAAAAGAACTTGTAAATAAGAAAGAAGGTGATTTTGTTGGAAGCTCAGTTAAAAGATGCAATTCGCAGTGAAATGGAACAATTTTTTAAACAAAAAGAAGAAGAACAAGAAAAACAAAAGTTCAAACAGCAAATTAAACAAGTGAAAGAAATCGCTTTTGTTGTTATGTTTGCGCCGCTTGTATTTATTGGTTTTTTTACTTTTTTTGAAATTTTCCGCGCAGAAGTAACAGAGGCACAATATCTTTCATTTTCACTACCTCTTTACGTTATTTCTTGCCTATTTACGTATTGGATTGCTTTTCGATCTACGTTTCACCCAGATAAACGCGCAACGTTACTTATTTTACCTCTTTTACTTAGTTTTATTGCCATTTTAGGCGCACCTATTGTTTATACGTTTTTTGTTTCATAAAAAAAGAACGAAGACATTCGTTCTTTTTTAACTGTATTTTTTAAAATCTTCTACTTCATCGATTAAATTATCGATTAACACCATACTTTCCATGAGTTCAACATCTACTTTTTCCCCTAATTGTTTTGACAATTGTTCTAGTTGCTCTTGAATCAACGAAAACTGTATTTTTTTAGAGAATTTTTCTTTCATCACCATGCTTTGCATGCCATATGTTTTTTTCACATTTTCCATACATTTTCGAAACGCATGGTGTTTATCACCTGTTTCAATATGTCGATGACACTTTTTACAAAGCGTTATCAAATTATTTTCTTCATGTCTTCCTCCTAATCGTTGGGGAAGTTTATGATGAATTTCTAAGCTTTTATCATCGTGACAGATATAACATTTGTATTCATCACGGCGTAAAACTTTCTCTTTTAACGTATATGTAAATCCTTCTTTTTCATTAAAATCAACGGTTGCTCCTATGTATGATAAACAATCTAATCGTCTATCAATTAATTCACTTATTTTCATTCGAACCAGTTGTTCAAGCTCTTCCATATTAGCGTTTTGATTACGTTCTTTTTTCTTTCGATATTCCTCGATACATAATTCACTACAATAAAATAAATTAGGCGATGTAACGAGAATTAATTTTTTGCAGTTTTTACATACTTTTCGGTATTTTTTTGTTTTTTCATACACGCCTTGACACTCTTTTGAACAATAAGTGGCACTGTGTGTTTGTTTGTAAAAAGGTTGATCACATGATTTACATGTGTGCGTATATTTTTGTATTTTGCATCCCTCAGAGCAATAAGACTCGGATCCTTTTGGGACATAAATTCGATTACAAACTGAACAGAATCTTTTTTTACATTCATCAGAGCAGTATGCTCGTTTTTGATAGGATAAAAAAGTTTTATCACATTTTCGACAGGTGCATACATTAAATTTTTCTTTGCATGTATCTGAGCACCATTCTACTTCTTTTTCATGTGTTAAAAAAGATGTTTTGCAACGCGTACATTTTTTGTGATACGTATGTTTTTCCATTGTTGTTTCCATTTCCAACTCTCCCTTTTTCTTGCTTAAACAATGCATAAGTTTGTTATACATTGTTTAATTTTATCATATTTTTCGACATTTTCAGCATAAAAAAAGCGAATTTCTTCGCTTTAGCTAACACTTGTTTCCGTTATAATGCAATCTACCGCTTCTTCGATTTTTTTTACATGTTCATTTGTTAAGGAAGAATTGCTTTGTTTGGCAAGATCTCGAAACACTTCTACTAATAATTCTTTTGCCTGTTCTGATGGTGCAGCATAGCGTTGTTTCAATAAAATCACCTCTTTAATGCAGTATATGTGTTCTTTTTTAAATTAGAATTTTTTACTAAAAAATTCTTCTTTCTTTTTGTTTATCCCATCGTATATAATAGGAGAAGAGGTGACATACATGAAAATTATGTGGGAACAAGCAACAATGAATTCAACAATTGATTTAGTATCTTTTCACAAAGCAAATTTCATTATTCCAATTGAATTTGAAGGAAAAGTAAGTGATGTTTCGCTTCATTATGATGTGAAAAATGGAAAAATCTTAAACAAAACAGCTGAAAACAAATACATAGTAGGATCAGATTGTTTAACATACATAGAAAATGATGAATCGTATTATCACTTTATTGAATATGACTTGCTTTATTTTTCGTGGCTTACACGTGAAATTGAACATTTTTCTACCATGAATATCGATGATATCATCGTAGAAAAATGGAAAGCAGAGTATGGTTCGCAATATGTTTATTTTCGTTTTAAACAAACAAAAGATACCCAGTATTTTATTCGTTTTTATGATAATATGCATGGTATTTACGTAATGAATGAAAATGGAGAAGATTTTGAAGTGATTGATGAACATCTTCCAAAAGAGTTAGTGGATCAACTCGTTTATTACATTCGTTTTCAATCAAAATACCGCGTTGCATTACTTTCTCACGGTGCTAAAAACTAGAACGTTTAAAAGACGTTCTTTTTTTTGTATATTTTTTACTAAAACATTTCATACTAGTTTTATACTCTACAATAGAAAGAAGGAATTTTATGAAAACATGCCCTATTACACATCAAGATTTTGAACCTGTTTCTCCAGAACATTTTTTTGCTTCTTTTGAGGCTTTTGAAACTTTTATTGATGAACTGGATCCCATGGATCAATTAGTAGAAACCAAACGAGTGATTAATTGGTCTTATGTGAAAAAAAATTGTTCAGATTGTGGAAATGAATTTATGTCTAATCATCCAGCTGCTATTTATTGTGAAACGTGCAAAAAAGAACATGAACAGCACCAACCACATGATTCAGATGAAAATCGTGTCAATCCAAACGATTTTTACGAACCAAAAGTAAAAGAATGCGATAATTGTCACCGTTCGTTTTTAGCTACTAAACCTGCTATGAAATATTGCGAAAAATGCAGTGAACGTGGTGGGAAAATTATCAATAATTAGCAATAAGTTTAGATTGAACCTCCTATCCCTTTCTCTTTATAATAAAGAAAGATTAGGAGGTTTTTTTATGATAACAACACTTGGACAAATACAAAAAACAGATGCATTTTCTTCCCACTCACTTATGGCATTAAAAGCAGCATTAGTAAAGGATAAAAAAAGAGGGCTTATTTTTTTTCATGAAGATCTTTCAGTTCTTCTCCCACACGAGCCTTTTCATTTACTTTGTTATTGGTTACCTGGTAACACATCTTCTCACGTTGCTTTTCCTGTTCCACTTTCTGAATTTTTATCATTTTCACATCAAAAAAAGAACGAACAACACCTGAAATCTTATTATGAATTGTTTTTTCAAACAAAAATTTCAGATGAATTATTTTTTCATACATATGACCTTTCCCATCCGTTTATTGGCAGTGAATACGTCTGGTATATAAAAAGAATTGGATGATTTTACTTGTCAGCACATCTTTTTGTGGTATATTTTTTTCAGGAGGTGTGCGTACCGTGGAAATTAAAGATTTAATTCAAGAATTAAAAGACGCTCATAAACATTTAGAAGTTTTCCGTGAAAAAGAATCGGAAATTGTGAAAGAAGAAATTCAAGTACTATTAAAATTCACAAAAGATTTATTCCCTTTTGCAACAAAAAAAGTAATCAATGGTGAAGAAGCTTTGTTGATTTATGTATATGGAAGAGACGACAAAGAATTTATTAGTCATGAAGTGTACTTAACAAAGGGCGGAGAAATCGCATATCAAGTTTACGATGAAAAACGTTACATCGGTTATGTTCCACAAGCAGATATTCGTGGAGGATTTGTTTACAATACATTGGAACAATACTTACTACATAAACCTTTAAAAGATATTTTTGAGTTCTTTCTTGATCGCATTGACGTGTTATATGAATACTCAGATGAAACAAATGCTTTTAATAAAGAACGTTTAGAGTTTTTGACAAAAATCAAAAATATCTTGTAATACAAAAGGACCTACAGGTCCTTTTTTTTATTTTCATATATTATTAAAAATAATAAAAAATTAACTTTTTATCTATTATTTTTCAAAATATGGGTCAAATCCTCTTTTATTTGCCAAAAAAAAGTGCTATATTGTGGTTACAAACAATAAAAAAAACATTTTTTATTATCGTAATATAATAAAAAACAGGAGGAGTACCTATGAACGAACATCAAGAACAATTGCTTTTAGCTATGCAAAAAGGAAACAAAAAAGCAATTTTTGATTTTTATTTACCATATAAAACAGGAAACCTTTATGAAGTAAAAGATATTTTTACAGAACAATATGCAGAAAATGTAGAAGATCAATTTTTAGTGGATCTATCTGAATTAGATGATGATTCATTAGCTCGACTACATCAGTTTACAGGATGGTACGCTCCAAGTTATTTTTTAAGAAGACGTTATTTTGGTCAATTATCCACACTATCCGATGATATTTTAATGATCTTAGTTCAATCGCAATCTCGCCTTGCTAAAGAAGAGGTTATTCGTCGTTATGAAAATAATTATAAAAAAGCGAGCGATGAAGTGTTGGTATTAATGAGCCAAGAAGGCGAGAGAGAAGCAATGGAATTCTTAATTGAAGAACGTTACCAACCTTTTGTAAAGAAAATTGTAAACCGCTTACGCAATAAATTTTATTTACGCGGTTTTGAGCCCAACGATTTAACACAAGAAGCTTTTTTAGGTTTGTTTAAAGCTATCGATGATTTTAAAATTGAACGAAAAACCAAATTTAAAGATTTTTCAAAACACGTGATTGAAAAACATATCGGTACACTCATCCTTCGTTCATCTAATTTTAAAAACAAAGTATTAAACGAATCTTTTTCTTACCATTCTCCTATTGGAACTGAATCAGAAATTACCTTCGAACAATTATTAAAAAGTGAAACATTTGCACCTGAAGAATCATGCATTAAAAAAGAAACGTATGAAATCATCAAGGAAAAGTTAACTGAGCTTGAAGAAATCGTATTAGATTTATATTCATTAGGGCTTTCGTACGAAGAAATTGGGTTTAATGTGATTAAAGATATTAGTAAAATTACATATATTGGAACGTACAATTTTAAAAGCATCGCATACAAAGATCTTGTAGGATTATTAGCGGATGAAGATTTCCGTCAAGCATATGAAATTAGCGATGAGATGTACAAGGAATTTTTACTGTTAATTAAGAAGAAGAAAAAAGCCATTGATAATACCATTCAACGTATTCGTAAGAAAGGGATTTATTATATGGAGAATTTTGAAAATATTAAAACTACTTTCAAAAAGAAAACCAAAACCAAGTAAAAAAAGACCCTTTATGGGTCTTTTTTTAGGTTTTTATTTTTTTTCTTTGAACATGTATGGAAGGAGGGATTTTATGCCAAGTGGGAAAACGCACGAGAAAATTAATTGGGTCTTTTTACTTTTGCTTAACCTAGCATCATTTTGTTTAGGGTATCATTTCAGCCTTATTACGCTTTTTTTTACGATCGGATATGTTTTTGGTACGTATTTTTTAGGTCCTGACCTTGATACTAAATCACGTCCTTTTTATCGATGGAAAGCTTTGCGGTTTATTTGGATTCCGTACCGTAAAACATTTCATCACCGTTCTTTTTGGACACATGGATTAGTTGTAGGGGATCTTATTCGAATTGGGTATCTTTGTATGTTATATCTGTTACTTGTCTATGGGTTTGCTATTTTATGTAACGGAATTTTTTCACTATTACCAGGGAAAATAGGACTAGATAGCCTTTATTTGCATCATTTACTCATTCAGTGGATGAGCGAACATTTTTCATTTGTTTTCTCCTTTATAGGGGGGATTGTAATAGCAAGCGCTGCTCATATTATTGCAGATCATACGGTCTCTTATTGGAAACGTAAAAAAAGAAAAAAACACACGAATTAACTTTCGTGTGTTTTTTCTAATAGTACTGTCGTTTCTTCAACAGGTTCTGAAATGCCGAAAATAATTTCTTCAATTTCTTTCCCGTCGATTGTTTCTTTTTCAAGTAGCGTTTTTGTTAAGTTTTTAAACACATCAAGATGGGTATCGATGATTTGTTTACATCCTTCTAACGCTTCTTGGTAAATGTTTTTCATTTTTTCCTGTTTTTCTTTCTCTGTGAAAGAAAGTACAAAATCGCCATCTCCCATACCTACTTCAACCATTTGTTCAATGAGTTGTTTCGCTTGTTGAACGTCTCCTCCAACTCCAACAGAGTGCTCACCAAAAATTTTCATTTCGGCTACTCCTCCTGCTAAAATCATCTTGATTCGATCAACGAGTTGAGATTTGGTTTGAAGATTCATCTCTTCTGGTAATCGTGCCACAAATCCAAGGGCATCTCCGCGTGGTACAATCGTTGCTTTTCGAATACTTCCAGGATTAACAATGGCTCCTACAAGCGCATGTCCCGCTTCATGATAAGCAACACGTTCTTTCGTATGTTCTTTATCAATTTTACGTCCAGAAGAACCTAAAAGCATACGATCATATGCATGGTGAATATCATCCATGTCAATTTCTTGTTTTTTCAATGAAAATGCATGATTAGCTGCTGTTAAAAACAACGCTTCAATATCTGCACCAGATTGACCATATGTCATTTTGGCAATGTCATCAATTCGTTCACGTACTTCAGTAGATAACGGTTTTTTTGCTGAATGAATATGTATAATCTCTTTTCTTCCTTCTAAATCTGGTAAATCGATTTTGATTTTTAAATCAAAACGACCAGGGCGAAGAAATGCTTCATCTAACATGTCTAAACGGTTTGTTGCTGCAACAACCAACACTTGTTCATTTGAATTCATCCCATCTAACTGAGTTAAAAATTCATTTAATGTTGCTTCTCGTTCTTCATTTCGTTGATTTCCATTGCCTCGTTTTCCTGCAACTGCATCAATCTCATCAATGAAGATAAGAGAAGGTGCTGATTTTCGTGCCTCTTCAAACAGTTTTCTTACACGTGCTGCACCGACACCAACATACATCTCCACAAAACTTGATCCACTCATCGTAAAAAATGACGCTTGCAATTGATTGGCAATTCCTTTAGCTAATAACGTTTTACCTGTTCCAGGAGGTCCGTATAAAATACTTCCCTTTAGTGGGCGAATCCCAAATTTTTCTGCTTCTTCTGCTTGTTGAAATACTTCAATCATTTGATCGATTTCAGCATTTGTTTCAGGAGAAATCCCACCAATATCTGAACGTTTTACATCAGGTATTGCATTTTTTTTCGTATTTGCTTTTGACATGGAGTCCGCTTTTCCCATCACTTTTTTCTGATTAGATAAAATGGAGAAAATAAAGACGATAAAAGCAATTGGAATGAGCCAGACAAAGAACGTAGAAAGTAAGTTTGTAAACGATTTCGGTTCTTTTTCTACTTTGTATTCCATACGGTAATCTTTTACGAGTTTTGCAATTTCATTTTGTGCAGGTACGGATGCTGTGTAAAGCGTATCCTCACCTTTGATTTGTAACACAACATCTCCGTTTTGTTTTTGTGTTAGAGTTTTTTGATCATCTTTATGTTCTTTTGCTAAATCCCATAATTGTGAATAAATAATCTCTTCCACATTTTTTTGTTCTGTTTTTTGGAGAGTACTGCTATAAATCCCCAAACTAACAAAAAGGAAAAAATTGAAAATAATAATGTTTTTTAGTACTTTGTTTACTTTTTTCATTTTATCGCTCCTTTTCCTTATTCGGTTGTTGATACATATTAATAGTTTATCACAATTTTCACAAGCAAAATACAAATTTTCTTTTTTTTTGCAAGGGTTTTACCGCTTACAAATGATTATTTTTGTAAAATTGGCTGTATAGAGTAAGTACAAATATAAGAAAAGAAAAAAGGAACAAACACAGTATAATATAAGTATTGTTAATTATTCAACATATTTGCTTTTTTCTACTATTTACCTTTTTTAAAAAGAAAAGACATGGAATTATTCCGTGTCTTTTTGTAATTGATTGGACCAATAGAAAAATTGATCTTTGTCTTTTTTTTCTAACGCAAGATCTATTTGTTTGTTAATAAATAAGACTGTTGCTTGTTGGCAAACTGCTTCTACTTCTTTTTCGATCGTTCCTTGATAAACAAAAACTTTTTCCTGTTCTTTTTGCTTTATAAGTCTCATCGCTTCTTCGTATGGGTAATTTGTTAAATAATAAATTTCATTATCATGTTTTTTTAACCAATCGGACATGCTAGGATTTTCTTCAAGAAAGTTGTCCATAAAATGAGAACGAAGATCATCTCGTTTTATTTCTTTTAGTACATAACATAAACGGTTATAAACAAATTCTTCGTCGAACATTTCTTTATTTTTTTCAACGCATCTTCCCATTTTATCTCCTTTTGTCACAGCAAAGTGCAAACACGTAATATTTTTTGCCCAATTTTTAAATAATTCATCATTTGCAATTACTTTTTTCATAATTTCACTCACGACTTCATCGCTCCCTTTTGTTTATTTTTTTCATTATACACAAAAAGGCTCCACTGTGTAAAAAGAAAAAAACAGGGAAAACCCTGTTTTTTAGTTCATTTTCATTCCACCCATATCCATTTCTTCGGTTGAAGAATCTGTTGTAGTGGCAGGTGTTTCTTCAGCAGGTGCTGTCATATTACCTGCATTCATCACTACTAATCCTGCTTTTTCTACCACTTCTGGTGTCACGAAATAAGCATGAAGCGCATAGTGTTCAAACGTCATCATTTCATGACCTTTTGGTGTATAAACAAAGTTTACATGATTAATCGATGGTTGCGGGATGTCTCCAAACGCAGGCAATACATTGTTTACAACAGGTGTATTATCAATGGTTTCCACTTTTTTGTTTTTGTAAAACTCAGGCGCTGCTTCAAATTCAACAAACGCTAATTTCCCGTCAATAGTTCCATAAACAGGTCCACCATTATTCATCATATCAGAAATTTTCGCCCAGTGTGCACCGTGTCCAGGGATTTGAGGTGTAATTTGTTTTACACCTTTTGGCAAATGAAGAATATAAGCTATTTTTTCTTTTTTGTCATATTTATATGTATTTGCCCCGATTGCTTCTTGGATATCTTTTACTTTTGCATATTTTTCACCATTAATTTCTTTTGTTTTAAGGTTATTCATTCCCTCTACTTTATTGTTATAAAGAGCTTTGAATGCATCAACAGATACATAAGGAACATTTTTAACCAAATAACTATCTTCTTGTACAGTAACACTGTTAACTTGTACTGTTATTTTGTCATAATTTAACGTATCTAAACGAGAAGATAAATCCGTTTTCACTTTATTTGTTGGTTCTTGAATAGATACTTCATTTGAAGAACATGCCGCTAACGCAAGTGGCAACAAACACATGAACGCTGCCATTTTTAACATACGATTTTTCATTTTTTCAGCTCCTTTTTTACTTGTTTTAAAGTACACGAACCTTATAACGTACTTGCGTTATTTTTTCAAGTTTTCTTTCCAAAAAAAAGACCTATTTAAGTACTAGGTCTTTTTTTGTTTTTAATGTTTTATAAAAAGCATATAGTTCACGTTGCTCTTTATAGGTAGGCAACTGGTTAATCAATTCTTGAAAAATAAGTGCTAGTTTTTCTCCTTCTCCTACCGTTTTCATCCCAACTTCTAATTTTTCTTTCGATTTTTCAATTCTTGTCATGTTCATTCACCTCTTTTCTTTTTAAAATGTGTTCTTGTCTATATCATAAACACAAAAAAAAGCTTCGTGTAAAAAAAGCGTTCTTTTTTTTAAAAAAACGCGCCCGAAGGCACGTTTTTATTTTTTCTTTTTCCCTACGAAAAATACGATCAATAAAACGATCACAAGAATTCCGATGATTGGTGCAACAGGTAATCCTTTTTCTTCTTTTTTGTCTGTTTTTGTCGGTTTCTCTTCTTTCTTTGTTTCTTTTACTGCAGTTGTTGATTTTTCAACTGTTTTTTTCACAAGTAGTGCATCAATTTTTTCTTTTTCTGTTTGTGGAAGAGAAGCGATCTTATCATCCGCTTTTACCAAAATAAGTGCTTGATCTTTTAGATAAGATTCACCAATTTTTTTTCCTTCCCATTTTTTTAGATCAACAGGTCCATTAATTACTTTCCCGTGTCCATAAAAAGGATAGTCTTTTCCGTCAATGGTAAACGTGATTTCTTCTTCCCCTTTTACTTTTACACTATCTACTTTTCCTACAGGACCTTCTGTTACTTTTGCTTTTGTTAATAAATCATTTATGTCATACGTTAAGAAAAATACAAATTCTTCTTTCGTTAGCTCTTTTTTCTCTTCTTTTAAGGCTATTTTTCCATCAAAATACGCTTTATTTACATCTTGATATGTTGCATTTCCTTCTAAGGAATTCACATATCCTTTATCTACGGCAAGTTTTGCTGTTTGTTCTTTTGATAATGTATTTTCTTCTTCATCTCCACCAAGTGCATAAAAAGTAGAAACATGGAAAGCTAAATCTAATTTTGTTAATTTTTTTTGTGGTTCAAATACATTTGCACCACTTTCATAACCAATCGCATTAATTGAACGAAGCGCGACTAATTGTTCTTTTGCTTGAGAATATTCAACATCTTCATAAATTGTGTTTTCGTTTGTAATATGTGCATAACTAGTAGTTGCAAATGCGATAAAACTTGCTGCAATCACAGTTAAAATTTTTTTCATTTTTTCACTCCCCTTTTTTAAATTCCTGAATACTTCTCTGGAACAAATGTAGTATAACCATTGCCTTGTTTAACAACAAGATTTTTCTCGATATTTATTTGAAACGATTCAATCGGATCTAATAAATTACTAGGTAACATAATCCCATTCATAAATCCTGCTTCAAAATGAAGCTGCGGGTATCCTTGGCTGTTTTCATCATATAATCCAATTAAAATAATATCCGCTTCTCCTTTGTGATAATGAACATAGATATGATCAGAACGAAAGAAATACGTCGCTTTCATTCCTTTGTTTACTTTTTTCTCATCTAATTTATACGCATATTGATCCCTTGTCATAAATTGATCAGGATTTTTAGCTAATGTTCTCGCATCATCTAATAAAACTTCATCAATTTTAGCAGCATCATTTTCCCAAATAACTTCCGCTATATTCGTTAAAAAGACATCATTTTTCTGTTTATCATCAGGTGAAATCGAATTTTCTTTTATAAACATTTCGCGCGCTTTTAAATTTTTTTCAATCATATGAAGAAGTTCTACGTGACCTTGCAGAGATTCTTTTGCCGATTTTAATTGCATATATGATAAATAAAATGAATTTAGTGATTCTAAATCATCGTCCAATTTTTTTTCAAACAATCGTTGATTTGCTAGTACATCTACCGCATCATTGGCGTTTGTTAGCAACGTAAAATAAGCATCGATGCCGATTGTATTATAAAACAATAGTTTGGACACTGCATCTTCTTGATTTAGTTGATATGTTTTTTTCATGGATTTTACTTGAGGAGAAAGTTCTTCAATCTCTTTTTTAGTTTCTTCTAGAGATGTTTGTAATTTTTGCGTTGAGTTATCATCTCCTACACCTACTAAAAAATCTTTAAACACGCCCGTTACATGCGCATACGCACCCGTAGCAAGCAAACAAGACGTTAACGTGATAATTATTATTTTTTTACGCATGTTTCATCAACCTTCTTGTGGAAAGAAAACTTCCTAACACGCCGATTAAAGATCCTCCTACTACAATCGCTAACATCACAATATTTATGTAATTGGTATCAAACGAAAAAATCGTTGAAAATTTCACTTGCAGTTGAAACAATACCTGTTGGTAAATAAAATAAAGAACAAAACTAGCAAGTAAACTACCCATCATACCTAGTAAAAATCCTTCAAATAAAAATTGGGAGCGTACGTGCGTTTCTTTTGCACCAAGTAATAATTTCACGCGAATATCTTTTTGTCTTTGATAAAGTGCTAAGTTAATGGAAATACTCACGGTTAAAAAAGAAGAAAGGATAAAAACAGCTACAATTAGTACACCGTACACATTAATCGTATCCGTCCATTTAATTAATTTTTTAGCAAATGTCTGAGCATAAATAACATCGCTAATTCCTTTTACTTTTTTCAACTCTTTTGCTACAACATCACTATCTTTTTTATCATGAAGTTCAATCACGATGGCATCAGGTAAATGACTTTTTTCAAAAGCTTTAAACAAATACGCTTTGTTTTCAAAAAGCGGCTTTAATTTTGTTAATGTTTCTTCTTTTGTTTCAATAGAAGTAGAAGAGATGTATGGATTTTTCTTTAACACACTTTCTACATCTTCTGTATTAACAAGCGATGTATCAACGAATACTTTTATTTTTACTTGTCCGTTTAAATACGTGACAATGTCATTGACACTAGATTTGAATAAAATAGCAACGCCTGTAATCGTTAATGAAATAAAAATTAATAATACCGTCGCAAATGCTGCACCTTTATTCCTTCGTATCCCTTCTCGGGCGTCTCGTAAATAATACGTTAAAATATTCATATTTCTCTCACTCTCCCTTCTTCAATTACTAATTGCTTTGAAGGGAACATCTTTAAAAGTTCTGTTGAGTGTGTCACTATTAACATGGTAATATTTTCTTTTTCATTGATTTCTTTTAACAATTTCATAATGTGTTTAGCATTATCAGGATCTAAATTCCCTGTTGGTTCATCTCCTAATAATAGTTTAGGACGATTAAGAAGTGCGCGCGCGATGGCTACTCGTTGTTGCTCTCCCCCTGATAATTGATGAGGGAAACGCTCTTCTTTTCCTTTTAGCCCTACTTTTTCTAACAGAAGATACGCTTCTTTTTTTATTTCTTTTTCATCCCTTCCTATTACTTCCCCCGCAAGCATGACATTTTCTAAGGCATTTTTTTGAGAAAGTAATTCATAACTTTGAAAAATAGTACCTACCATTCGTCTTGTTATATATTTAGGCATGGTTTTTAACAATTGATTTTCTATGTAAATGTCTCCTTCATATTGTTCAAGTTCACGGTAAAGAAGTTTTAGTAATGTACTTTTACCTGAACCTGATTGTCCTGTTAAAAAGACAAATTCTCCTTCGTTTATGGTCACATCTACGTTATGTAGGACGGATTGACCACCATATGTTAGTTGGATTTTTTTTAGTGTAAGCAACCTTCTACACCTCCCTCTAGTAAATTACTTTCAAGAAACAAAATCCTTTTAAAAACAGTAAAAAACTACACGAATTACTCCATGTAGTTTTTTACTGTTTTTAAATATACTTTGATGTCTCTTTTCCGTTTTCTTTTTTGAATCCATCGTTTTATTTTTTCCATATTCCTAGTTTATTCAGAATCAAACATTTTATTCCTTAAATGTTGAATAGGGTTGAATTTTTTCGAACGTAAAATTCGAATTTCTTTATTGCTTTTCTTTATTTCAATAAAACGAGGATTTTTGCTTTTGATTTCCTTTCCATCACATACCATACGGAATTCCCGTTGTTTTTTATAGTTAGGGAAAATTGTCAATTCGTTTCGATTGCTTAATATAATCGAATCCGATAACGATTGATATGCTTTAGATGTAACAGGTGAAATCGGTGTTAATTGTAAAATGTTTTCACAATCCAACGAAATGGCACCACCTGCACTCACGTTATATCCCGTACTTCCTAGCGCACTTGAGATAATTAATCCATCTGCTGAAACCGAACATAAATTTTTTTCATTTACCTGCACGCTCATATGTAAAATACGTGTACTTTTTCGTTCAACTACTAAATCATTCACAAAGTACTCAATTCGTTCTTCCCCGTTCTCTCTCATACGTACTTCATAAACAGGAATGTTTTCAATGTAGTATTCTCTTCGTTTTAACATTTGAATAAATTCATCCACTTTATCCATTGTAAACTCTGAAAAAAATCCGAGATTCCCTGTATTAAAGCCTACAAAAATTGGATTTTGATCTAATCGTTTTCGAATAGCTGATAAAAATGTCCCGTCTCCTCCTATAACAATTAGAAGTTCTCCATTTTGGGAAGTTGAAAACCCATTTACTTTTAATTTGTTCTTCAAGTATTCCCTTTTGTTGTTGTTATCGTTCATAAAGCTATTGTAAATGCTTACTTTTCTCATGGTTCACACTCTCCCTTATTCTTCTTTACAATTCAATAAATAATTTTTTTTACCTTTTATTTTGTTTTTGGAAGGAAATTTACTTTTCAGCAATAAATTTCTTGTTAGAAATGCAAATAATTCAGACAGGAGGTGAACTGTTAGAAATTAAGATTTAATTTCTAACGGGTATATATGCAACCAAAAAAAATACATCTTGAACAACTTTTTGAAGAAATTCGCGCACTTAGCGAAAATTTCCAAACAGATGAAGGAGATTCAGACATTTTCGTTTTAAATCCAAATGAAATCGTCTCATTCTCAGAAGAATTGTTGGCTACGACAAAATCATTTATCAAAAATGAATTATCAGTAGAAGATTTAGATGAAGAAGAAGAAGAAGATTTATTTGATTCTGATGGAACTGATGATGATTTTCTATTTAGTGATTATTACGATGATGAAGATTTAGACTAATAAAAAACGGCGCATAAGCGTCGTTTTTTATTGTTGATAGTTTGTGTAAATGGTGGCAATCCAGCCTTCTTGACCTGAGCTATCTTTTACTTTTGTCCAGGTATAACCATCTACTTCTTGTTGCTCATTTAAACTTTGAAGTTGTTCTCCTTTTTCCAAATAACGTTGAATGTCATGCTGCAAGGAAGGACCTGTTCGAAAACGCAAATACGTTGCATTTACAATAAAATAACCATTTTGTTCCACAACTTCAGGCGCAGCTACAGGTTCAGTTTGAAGTTGTGGTTGGGTCTTTGGGGCAGATTGAAGTTCTTGTACAATCCCATCTAATGCTTTTAGTTTTTGCGTGATATTTTCCACTTCTAAATCTTTTGTTTTTAATCGTGCTTCTATTTCATTTATTTGTTTTTCTTTCTTTTCTGCTTTTTTTGTTAATTTTTTAATTTCACTTCGTGCTTTTTGATCAGTTATGGCGTTTTTATTAATCGTAATTGAGTAATTTACCAATGTCACCAACAAAGCAAGTAGTGAAACAGTTAATGCGATAAACAATGTTGTAATCTGTTTTTTTGTCATATTTTACACCACCCTTTCTTTTTATCATTTTTTTTATTTTAATCTTTTTCTCTAATTTGAAAAGGATTTGTTTAATTTTTCATAGAACACCCTAAAAGAACTATTCTATAGGGGGTTTTCAATGTGCCAAAAAAAGGCGATGTGTTCACAGGTAAAGTAGTAACTTTGTTAGACAAAGGAGCTATTGTTAAAATTAATGAAAGAGAAACAGGATTTGTTCATATTTCCGAAGTTTCAACTGAATTTGTTAAAAATATTCGCGATCATTTAAAAGTGGGACAAGAAGTAAAGGTTCGCGTAATTAACGTTGATCGTAAACGTGGAAAAATTGGACTTTCGATCAAAAAAGCGGATTCAGAAGTATATAAAAAAATTGATTTTGAAAATAAAATGAAACGTTTCTTAGAAGATAGCGGAGAAAAACTTCGTGATCTTCAACGTTCAACGGAATCAAAACAAGGAATTAAACCGCGTAAAAGTCCTAAAAAGAAATAACAAAATAAAAAAGCCTTAAACATTTTCGTTTAAGGCTTTTTTATTTTGTTGTTTAAATGTGATTCGTTTTTCAAACAAAATAGATGATACAAGCGCTGCTGTTATACATGTCCATATGTATCCATAATAATTACTAGGGACCCAAATAAATGCAATTTGCATCACTGTCAGCCATGTGAGTACTTTAGAAAAAATAGATAGAAAAAAACCTTGTTTTTTTCCTTCAACAAAATAATGAAGACTTACTTTTTTTAGTCCTAACGGAATGGTACATAAAAAAATAAGCAATAGTGCCGTTGCAATCATTTTCTCACTCCCTTTTTTTATCTATACCCTTTTTTTAATAGAAGTCCTACAAAAAAAAGAGCTTTCGCTCTTTATTGAATAATATAATTTTCGATGTACAATTCTTTGATAAAATCTTGATCCATACCGAGTTCTTTGTTTAAGTAATCTTTTAATTTTTTTGTTAACTCATCTTTATTATGAATCGTTGCTTCATCTGTATGTAACATGAAGGATCCGATTTTTGAATTAATAGCAATTGCCATTGGCGTTAAATCTGCTGTTGTTTCAGAAGAACTATGTTCAGCTGATGCTTCTGCTTCTCGTTCTTTTTCTGTTAATGCTTTTGCTAATCCGTCATATTTTTCTTTTGCTTCTTCATCTTTTAAGCCAATTGTTACCGTCATTTTCACAACATAGTCTCCCTGTACAGCACTAATAAGAAAATCTCCCAATGTTTTTTGGTAGTGCTCTTCTGTTGAGTAAGGATTCCAAGATGAACTGCTTGTTGTATGACTTGTTTTTTCTTTTTCATTTTTTTTATCTTCTGAAGAACTTTTGCTTTTGGCATAAAAATAGCCTCCTGCTCCTCCTCCTGCAAGAACCAGAACAATCACCACAATAAGTATGATTTTTTTCACGTTATGCACCTCCTAACTTTCTTTCATTAACCCATCAGAGTTTAATCGTTCAATTAAAATTTCTACGCGTCTATTTATATTGCGCCCTTCTTCTGTATCATTTGAAGCAATCGGTTTATATTCTCCGTAGCCCGTTGCAGCAAATCTTGTCGGAAGCAATTGTTTATTATTTTCTAATAAAAAGCGTAATACACTTAGTGATCTTGCGCTTGATAACTCCCAGTTAGAAGGAAATTGTTGCGTTTGAATGGGAATATTATCTGTAAATCCATTCACTTGAACAGGATTTTGAATATCAGCAAGTGTTGTTGAAATAGTGGAGATAATTTGCAAAGACTCTTCTTTTAATACGGCTTGTCCCGTTTGAAACAATATTTTATCTGTTAATAATATTTTGAGCCCTTCATCAGTTAACTGCGTTTTTACTTTATCTTGCAATCCTTCTTTTTTAATCTCCTGATCAATCTTTTCTTGAATTTTTCTTAGTTCGTTTTGTTCTTTTACTGCTTTCATGGTTTCCATTTCTTTTTCTGTTGCTGGTTGTCTTTTTTTAATTTCTTTGTTTTGTGCTACCTGTAAATTTAATACCGTAGGACTTCCTGAATTAAATGCAACTTGAAGAGAACTTGCTAGTTCTTCAAATTTTGCCTTATTCACATCACTCATTGCATATAGTATAATGAAAAATGCTAGAAGCAAAGTGATAAGGTCGGCATAAGTAACCATGTATCGTTCATGATTGACATGTTCCTCATGCGGTTTCTTTGCTGCCATGGTTTATTCCCCCTTCCCTTTTACTTTTAAGTGATCTGGAAGATAACTTAAAAGCCTTTCTTTTAAGATGATCGGGGATTCATTTGCTTGAATAGCAAGAATTCCATGTGTGGAAATTTCACGATATAAAATTTCTTTTGCACTTTTGTTTTTTAATTTTGTTGAAAATGGAATATACACTAAGTTTGCACTGGCAACACCCATTAATGTTGCTAAGAATGCAGTTGCAATTCCGTGTCCAAGCTCAGCTGTACTTGAATTTCCAAGACCTGCTAAAATAACAACAAGTCCTAATACCGTTCCCATGATTCCCATGGTAGGGGCTGCTGCACCAGCTTGATCAAAAATACCTGCATTTTGTTTATGTCGTTCCATTGTTTGACCAATATCTGTTTCTAAAAAATCTTTTACTGCCTCTGGTTCAATCGAATCGACAACTAAGGTTAAACCGCGTTTTAAAAACGGATCAGTAATTTCATCTTTCGCTTTGTCTAACGCAACAATTCCTTGTTTTCGTGCTGTTCCTGCCCATTCACACAATTGGTTAATTAGTGCGATATAGTCGTATTCTTTTTCCATAAAGATATTTTTAAAAACACCTGGTATTCGTTTAATCGTACTCATTGGAAGTGTAATAATGACAAATCCAAATGTACCTCCAAAAATAATAATAATTGGCGATATTGCCAAAAGGGCTTTAAAATCTCCTCCTTCAAGGAAATATCCAACCCCCATGGCGGCTATTGCCACAATAAGTCCCGCAACTGTGGTGATATCTACTTTGTTTTTCATAAAAGGGAGCCTCCTTTCTCGAAGAAATATTAATGAGAGGAATTAAAAAATACAAGTTTTTTCGCATTTTTTTACCAAGGGGTGATTATCATGTCAAAATTAATCTTAGTAATGGGGTTACCAGGGAGTGGGAAAACAACTTTTTCTACTTCATTAAAAGGAACACGTCTTCATGTAGATGAAATTAGAAAAGCACTAACAGGCACCTATAAACCAGGCATTTCAAACGATCTTGTATATGGGGTTGTTCAGCGCTCTGTTGACTATTATTTACAAAAAGGAAAAACCGTTATTTTAGACGGCGCATTTTTATCCCAATCTTCCCGTCGTTCGTATCTTCAAATTGCTAAAAAAAGAGGAGCTTCGATTGATCTGTATTGGTTAGATCCATCCTTTCCATTATTTAAAAAACGCATCACTGAACGAAACAAAGTAGTTGATTATGATCGAAAAATCGATCTTCAATATTTAAATAAGCTGCTTGAAACATTAGATATTCCTTCAAAAGATGAAGGAATAAACGTTATTTTTCGATTATCTGATACTGATTTATCGTAAAAAAACATCATTTTTACATTTTTTTTGTTTTACTTATCACAAGTTTATGGTAGAATAAAAAAGTAATAAAACTTACATATTCTAAGGAGGAAACATTATTATGAATTTAATCCCAACAGTTATCGAACAAACAAACCGTGGCGAGCGCGCTTATGACATTTATTCACGTCTTTTAAAAGATCGTATTATTATTTTAGGAAGCGCAATTGATGATAATGTAGCAAATTCAATTGTATCTCAATTACTATTCTTAACAGCTGAGGATCCTGATAAAGATATTTCTCTTTACATCAACTCTCCAGGAGGCAGTATCACAGCAGGTATGGCAATTTATGATACAATGCAATTTATTAAACCGAAAGTTTCAACTATTTGTATGGGTATGGCAGCAAGTATGGGCGCTTTCTTACTTTCATCTGGAGCTGAAGGCAAACGTTTTATTTTACCAAATGCAGAAGTGATGATTCACCAACCACTTGGTGGAGCGCAAGGTCAAGCAACTGAAATCGAAATTGCAGCTAAACGTATTCTTTTCTTAAAAGAAAAGTTAAATAAAATCATGGCGCAAAACACATACGGCAAAAAAACGTATGAAGATTTGATGAAAGATACAGATCGCGACAACTGGTTAACAGCTGAACGTGCTGTTGAATATGGTTTAGTAGATAAAATCTTAGAAAAAGCATAATTTAAGAAAATGCAACCATTAAAAAAACAGGAATTTTATTCCTGTTTTTTTTATATTATTGAAAGATTTTTTCTCCCATTTCTTCTGTCATTTCTTTTGGTGTTTTTCTATTTTTTAATTCTTCTAATTCCTCTCGCAATGTTTTGACTTCGCGTGTTAATTCTTTTTGCTGGTTGTTTTCTTTTGGTTTTGTTTTTTTATCTTCCCATAAAAAAAATAAATCAGATTTAGCTTCCACATAATCCGAATATCCTGAAATATCTCGTGCTTTTTGATCAGATAAACGTTCTAACAACATGCGATAGACTGTTTGGTAATGACACGGATCAATTTCTTTTACCATTTCCTTTACCTGTTCTTTATTTTCATAAGATTCAATGATTTTTTTTACATCTTCTTCTAAAAATAATTGTTGATATAGCGTTGGATGATGTTTAAATTCAGTAAGTGTTCGAATTTGTTGTTCCGTTAATGTTTTTTTTAGTTTTTTATATAACAAAGGATAATAAACAGGATGAATATTTCCAAGTATTCCTTTTAGTTCTTCTTTATCTTCAATGTGATCCAAAATATTTTGGACATCTCCTTTTAAAAACATCTTTTTGTATAGCAAAGTTTTCATCATTGCGTATTCCTCCTTGGTTTTTCTTTTTTTATTTTACCATAGAGAAATTTTTTTTGATGAAATTGGCATATTTTTTTCTCTTTCCACATATTCTAAGTAACAGGTAAGACAAAAAAACAAAAAAAACTATTAGGAGTGATTGGATATGGTTAGAACACATGAAAAAAAATTATTGGATTCAGGCTTTAATAAATTACAGGAAAAAGAAGATATGGTGTATTACGAAAAATTAAAAGACGATACACAAATCTTCGCCATTTATGATAAAAATAACGAAAAAATCACATCAGTTGACATGTATTCCTTCTCAGAGATGGAAATGAACATTATTCCATCCAAGCAATCATTAAAAGAATTAAACCATATGTTAAAAAGTTCATAATCATTTTTAAAAAAACCGTTCCTTTTTGAAAAAGGTGGTTTTTTTATTTTTATTAAAAATAAATGGTTTTTTCTATCTTTTTATTTTTTTATCTATGCTATAATGAAATTATGAAAAGAAATTTTTTCAAAAATTTGAAGGGAGATTTGTGAGGTGTAGATGATGGAACAAGGACAAGAATTACTCGAAGAATTACGAAATATTAGACATTTGGCAAGTAATAAATTCCGAAAACGAAAAAATGAAAGCGATCGCGATTTTGTTATTCGCAAAGCTGGTCAACGATGCGCTTATTGTCGCAATCATTTTCCAAAAACAAAGCTTTCAGTTGTTAAAAAAGACCCGTCAAAAGATTATCTTCCGATGATTAAAAACGGCGTTTGCGCTTGTAGAGACTGTGCAAATAAAAAACAGTCCATGACAGATCATGAATTTCGTTCTGCTTTTGTAGAAAAGAAAAAAGAAGTAAGGCAAGAAGTATTTGAAAATTATTATCAAATATCAAAGCAAGTCTTTAAAAAATACAATCACACATGCATTTATTGTCTTCATGAATATGGACGAATGCCAGAGGGGAGAAAATTAACAATCGATCATAAAATCCCTGTAGCGAAAGGTGGAACCAATGATTTGAATAATCTCGCTTGCGCATGCCAAGATCACAATAGTGATAAACGAGACCTTACAACCGAACAATATTTTAAGCGTATTGAAAAACGCAAACAAATGGGCAATTTATTATAAAAAAACATTAGCAAATTACGCTAATGTTTTTTTCATGTCTTCATATTTTTTTTGAATTTTTTGAATATCTCCAGCACCCATAAATACCAGTACGCATTCAGAATACGACGCTAGTTTTTCAATATTCTCTTCGTTGATATAATGACCATTTGGAATAAGGTTAATTAGATCTTGAATCGTTAAATCCCCTTTTTGCTCACGAGCCGAACCAAAAATATCCACAAGATATGTCACATCCGCTCCTTCTAAACTTTTTGCAAACTCTGCTAAAAAAGCGCTTGTACGTGTAAATGTGTGGGGTTGGAAAATCGCCACCACTTGTTTGGTTGGGTATTTTGCACGCACACTCTCAAGGGTTGCTTTAATTTCTGTTGGATGGTGAGCATAATCATCAATTAATACATTTCCCGCAAGTGTTGTTTCTGTAAATCTTCTTTTTACACCTTGGTACGTTTTAAATGCTTCTTTTACTTTATTTAGCGAAAATTTTTCTTCCAAACAAATCCCAATAACAGAAAGCGCATTTAATACATGATGACGTCCATGCAAAGGAATATGAAAAGTTCCTAGAGATTCTTCCATGTATGTTACATGAAAATCCGTTCCTTTTTCAGTCGAACTTACTTGACTAGCTTTTAGTTCATTTGTTTCATCAAATCCATAAAACATCACAGGTGTCGTATATGAAATGCTTTTTGCTTCCATATCATCTCCGCAAACCATTACTTTTTTGCGTGTTTGGGATGAAAAAGATTGAAATGCGTCTTTGACATCCTCCAACCCTTTAAAATAATCAGGATGATCAAAATCTACATTCGTAATAATGGAATACATAGGATGATACGCAAGGAAATGACGACGGTATTCACACGCTTCAAAAACAAAATGCGAACTATCTTTCTCTCCATATCCTGTTCCGTCCCCTATTAAATACGACGTATTCGTTAATTGTTTTAATACATGCGAAAGAAGCCCTGTTGTAGAGGTTTTCCCGTGCGCACCACTAACACCAATACTTGTGTAAGAAGACATAAATGTTTTTAAAAATTCATGATAACGAATAAAGGAAATATTTTTTGATAAACACGCATCAATTTCTACATTTCCTTCTTTAAAGGCATTTCCTGCAATAATGATCCAGCCTTCTTCAATGTTTTTTTCAGAAAAAGGCAAAAGCGCAATACCTCTTTTTTCTAACGGTTTTTGAGTGAAATATTCCGTTTCTACATCAGATCCTTGTACGATGTGACCTAAATCAAATAGAATTTGTGCAAGTGCACTCATTCCTGAACCTTTAATTCCAATAAAATGATACTTATTCATAATCGCCCTCCTAAAGGTAATTTGTTTAATCTATATAATAACACAGAATAGTTGAGATAAAGGAAATAACTTTTCATCTATCGAATTTTTTTATTGAGGTGGTTTTATGTTCGTGCTACATATTCAGCGTACACATTCTGACTTTTTTTCCTATCTACAAAAACACTCAACATCCCATCAATCAAATTCGTTTACTTTTTCTTCTTCTGTTGAAGCTGCAGATGTAATCGCGCATTTCCTTTTTTACTATTTAAAAAAGAATCGCATTACCCTTATACAAAAACAAAATTCCTTTAAAGAATTTGATTTTTCTTATTTTAATCGGTTTATTTGTTTAGAACGATCAAAAGCCATTATTTTATCGATAACTACTTTAGTATCTCACCATTTTCAACAATCCAGTTTATTTTCATTAGAAGGTTTTTTACAATTTCGTTTGAAAAAGCAAACGATAGAGATTGAACAATTAGTAGAGGAAGCTCTTGGTTTTTTTTCCTCACTTATTCCTGATTCGTCTGTTATTTCTTTTTTTCAAACTATGATTCAATCTCAAGATAGCATTGAAAAAGAACTTTCACTTGTTGTTGAAAATGAACAGTCTGTTTGGGTAAAAGGAAAACAAAAAACGTATTTTACTGAAACAACAAAAGAAGAAGATAAATTAATCATGCATTGTATTTTAATGGCGCCTGAGGTTTTATCTGTTCAGGATCAACATCATATTTTATCCCATAAAACCATTGTTTTTTTAAAGAAAATTTTTCAAGAAAAGGTGACGTTTGATGAAACCGACTATTTTACATATTCAAATTAAAAAAAACGAACAGCAACATTCGTTTTGGCATCAAAATCAAGAGGTTTCCATAGAAGAAATTTTGTCTATGATCAAAAAAGTGCGCAATCATATGCTTTCGTTTGAAACCATTGAAAATGAACAAATCCTCTTAAGTGGGTATTTAATGTACACAAATGATATCCATTTCAAGCGTCAATTAAAACGCTCTGCAAAAGCACAAGTGTTATTTTAAAAAAAGTGTTTAGGAAGTTCCTAAACACTTTTTATGTTTTTTATTTTCTTTCTGCTTTTTCAATTTCTAATTGTGCAATTTCTGTTAAAAGCGCTTTTCTTTTTGGATCATTTTCTTTTAACGTCATACATTCTTGCATTAAAGCAAGTACTTTTTCAGAATATAAATCGATCATTTCAGCAAATTGAACCGTTTGACCAATTTCAAAATCGTAATCATAAACATGCACTTCTGTTTCACCATTTGGTAAAAAACGATAACGAACGTCTCGTTTGCCTTCTTTTTTCCATTGTAAAAAAGAATAAAGAGACACGTTAAAATGACGAACAGCCATATCTACTTCTGATTTTTTAATTGGTTTTGTATGTTTTAAGAATACCGCAATTTCGGAGAAATCTTTTACTTGTTGCTCTTGTTTACTAGGAACGTCAATAAGGTGATAAAAAATGCCTTCTTTATCATGTAAAAACCCAATTTCAAGTGTACGTTCTCCTCCATGCTGCCATTCAATAAATTGTTTCATTTCATCCATATTTGCTAATAATTTCATCATTATTCCTCACTTTCATCCATTTGATATTTTCATTATATCATTGTTTGAACGAAAAGGTGAAAAATTCTGCTTCTTGCTTCTTCCATTTCACTCATTCACTGGATATAATGAACAAGAGGTGAACAGTATGATTAAAAAAGCAATCATTCCTGCTGCAGGACTGGGAACAAGAATGAATCCTATCACACGTATTCTTCCTAAACCCATGATTCCCATCGGTACTACCCCCGTTTTAGATTATGTAATAAATGAAGCTCTTGCATCAGGAATAGAAGAAATAGGAATCATTATTGGACATAAAGGTGATGTGATACGTAACTATTATCAAGGCGACTCCCGCCTTACATTTATTGAACAACCAAATCCTTTAGGGCTCGGAGATGCCATTTATCAAGCAAAAGAATTTATTGGAACCGATGATTTTGCCATTTTATTTGGAGACATGATTATTGAAAGTGACACCCCTTGTTTAGCACAGTTAATGGACATTTACAATCAACATAACACAAGTGTGTTAGCGCTTGAAGAACGTTCTCTTGCTATTATTCAACAATACAACGCTGTTTTTTACGAACATTTAACACCTCAATTGGTTTCTGTACAAAAATTAATTGAAAAACCAAAGAAAAGTACCTCATCTTTGACATCCATTGGTCGAATGATTGTCTCACCTTCTCTTTTTACACATTTAGAACAAACATCCCCAGGAATAAAAGGGGAAATTCAATTAACTGATGCGTTAGATCAATTGGCGAAAAACGAAGCGTTATTTGGCTATTTGTACAAAGGAAGAAGTTTTGATATTGGAACAAAAGAATCATTAAAAGTAGCTATAAAAAATCTACTAACCTAATTATTGAAAGGATGAGTAAAATGAACTCATTTATCGAAGTAACTGAATATAAAACAGGCGATAAAATTTTATTTAATACATTTCATATCATTAATGTAAGAGAATCGTATGAAGAAATAAAAGAAAAATTAAATTGAAAATAATAAAAGCAGCTCCTAAGAGCTGCTTTTTATTTCAATAAAAGTTGTTTCACTTTTTCTTTCGCTTCATTTTCTAACGTGTCATTTAATGGCTCTAATTCTTTTACACCATATCTTCTTTCAAGAGCACGTAGAATAAGAAAGTCGGCAATGTTTGGATTTTTAGGAAGGATAGGACCATGTAAGTACGTTCCAATTAAATTTTTGTAAACGAGTCCTTCTTTTTTGTCTTCTCCGTTGTTTCCAAATCCACTTACCACACTTCCTAAACTTTCGTAGTTGTGATACGTTCTTCCGCCATGATTTTCAAATCCGACAATTGTTCCAATTGTAGGAGATTCAATCACAACGTTTCCAATTAAACGACCTGGTTTTGAAACGGTATAAAGATCTAAAAGATCAAGTCCTGCTAATTTTTCACCATCTAATAATTCGTAATGACTACCTAAAAACTGATACCCGCCACAAATAGTCAAACAAGCAACGCCATCTTCAATCGCGGCTTTAAATTCATTTTTAATTTTCATTAAATCAGCAGTTACAAGGCTTTGTTCACGGTCACTTCCGCCTCCGATAAACATCATATCTGCTTTTTTAAAGTCAATTTGTTCCATTGATTTAATTTCATGAATATGTAAATCAATCCCGCGCCATTTACAACGTTCCTGAAGAACAATCATATTTCCTCTGTCTCCATATAAATTCAATTTATCTGGAGCAATGTAGTTCATATGTAATTCCATATTAGTCCGCTTCCTTTCATTGTTTTTCAATTAATTTTTTGACAGGTTCAAGAGCTGTATAGTTCGGTAAGTGGTACGTTTTAATGTTTTGTGAAACGGCATATTGAACCGCTTTTTCTTTGTCTTCTAAAATAACAATTTTATCTTCGCTGATACCTGCATATTTCATTCGAATCGCTACATCATACGCACGAACCCCGCTACAAATTACACGTTTTACATCAGGACGATTTAATCGCTCATAATCTGAATCCCAAATCCATGAAATATCAATGCCATCTAAATCCAAATCATTTAAATAGACAACCAGTTGTTTGTCATCTTGATTGGACAGCACTTGTTCAAGTGAAATGTTGACTCCTGCTGGATTTTTCACCAAATTAAGCATGTGAAGTTGCTCATTGATCATTACAGCTTGCATACGACCATTTGCAGAATGAAAGTTTGCTAACCCTTTTTGGATATCTTCATCACTAATTCCTAATTCTTTTGCTGCAGCCATTGCCGCTAAGGCATTGTACATATTGTGAATACCTGGCACATTTAAGTCATAGGCTTTATTTTTTACTGTGAAAGAAACGCCTGTATCTTTTACTTCTACACTTGTTACTTCTGCATCAATTGGTGGACGTTTAAATCCGCATGTGCATGCAAAGTAACCTAATTGACTGTAATGAACATGTTCATAATCCATTTCTTTTCCGCATTTTGGGCAATATTTTGATTCGCTCATGCCATGTTGTTCAAATGTATGAGCACCTTTATCTACACCAAAATAAATATTTTCTTTTCCAAGAAGTGATAAACGAACCGTAAATGGGTCATCACCATTTAAAATTAACTTAGTTGAGATAGGCTTAATACCATTTGCCACTTTATCTAATAAAATATCAATTTCACCAAATCTGTCTAATTGATCACGGAAAAAATTATTCACAACGATGGCTTTTGGTTGATTCATCTGCTTTAATACATTTGGTAGAGTGGCTTCATCCACTTCAATAACGGCATATTCATACGATAATTTGCCAAACGCATTGGCATGTTTCACAAAGCTTGCAGTAATACCCGTAATTAAATTGGCACCTTCTGCATTATTCATTACGCGTTTGTTTGCTGCTTGTAAAATACTTGCAAGTAAATTAGCTGTGGTTGTTTTTCCATTGGTCCCTGTAACAAACACAATATTTTCGACTTGTTTTGCTAATTTTTCTAATAAACTACTATCAATTTTTCGTGCAACAACTCCTGGAATATTGCTTCCACCTTTTCCAAGGAGTTTGCTCGTTTTTCCTGCTAACTTTCCAGAAAAAATCGCAATATTTGTTTTCATTTTGTCCACTCCTAGCCACGTTTTCTTTTTATTGTTTTTAGAAATAAAAAAAACCTCCTAAAATTTTGTATATTTCAAAAGGAAAAAGACACACTATAGATAAGAACTTTTCTTTCCCCTATTAAAAAGTTCTTTTCTCCCTCTTTTCTTTAGTGAAAAAAGCGTTTATAAAACGTTTTTTTTCTTTTTTGGAATCGCAAATGTCGGTAAAATAAAAATAAAAAACAAACAAATGATCCCTATCCAAAAAAGATGGATGTTCCAGAAATAACCTACTACAGAAGCTAAAAGTGGAAATTTCCCTTCCCATAATTTGTTTTGATCTACATAATCATCAATATCTACTTCTTCTTTATGAATAGCTAAGTAAATTCTTTCCTCTAACCAATTGTATCGATACGTTACGTATAGAAAAATGCCAAAAGAAATTGAAATAATTACAAGCACAACACGAATAGGTACAAATAAATCCAATCCTTTTACTGTCACTTGTAAAAAAACTAATACACCTGTTGGAATGGTAAGAATCATTAAAAAAATTTTTAATATCCTAGAAACAGTTTTTAAAAATCTTATTTTTTTCATCATTTCCACCTCTTCTTTGTATTTTACGAAAAAAGAACCATCCTCCTTTCTTTTTTGTTATAATAAAGTCATAACATTTAAAAGGAGAATAGACATGACACAAACAAAAGATATGGCAAAAAATAAAAAGGCATTTCATGATTACATCATTGAGGAAACTTATGAAGCAGGTATTGTCTTAACAGGGACTGAAATTAAATCTATTCGAAAAGGAAAAGTACAATTAAAAGATTCCTATGCACGTATTCATCAAGGAGAAGTGTTTTGGTGGAATGGACATATTGCCCCTTATGAGCAAGGAAATCGATTCAATCATGAAGAAACGCGTACGCGTAAACTGTTGTTACATCGAAAAGAAATCAATAAATTAATTGGAAAAGTAAAAGAAGAAGGTTATTCATTAATTCCTATTCGCATTTATTTAAAAAATGGATTTGCGAAAATGGAACTCGCACTAGCAAAAGGAAAGAAAAATTATGATAAACGCCAATCGTTAAAAGAAAAAGATGCAAAACGTCAAATCGATCGCGCATTAAAGGAAAGAAATCAATGATAGAAGTAGCCTATAATGGAGATTTTGCAAAACTATTAGAGATTAATTCTGATGATCACTACCATGTTTCTTATGATGCAGAAAAAATAAAGCAGATTATTAATGATTATGCAACGGTTAATGCAAAAGATAAATTTGGAAAATACTTTATTCATTATGCAGCTCAGTTTGGAATGAACGACATCGTTTCGTTTTTAATTGAAAAAGAAGCAAATCTCAATGTGGAATTAAAACGAACAAAAATGACTCCTTTATTTCTAGCCTTGGTCAACGGTCATTACGAAACAGCTCAATTGTTATTATCTAACGGTGCCACCCTTTTATCAAAAGGAGAATCGATTGATGAAATTTTAAAAGATGATGATATTGAAAATTATACAAGTGTTCGAATCGATCAACAAAAGAAAAAAGAGTTTATCACTTTTTTACTCGAGGAAAGCGATTTTCTCACAAAAGAAGAAAAAACAATTTTAAGAAACTATCGATTAAAACTTTTATTTAAAAAAACGCCCTAATGGGCGTTTTTTTATTTATTAAATAATAAGACGCGTGCAGGTGCCGCATCTGTTCCAACTAATTTCATCGGAGCCGCTACCATGAAATACTCATTTGCAGGTACATCACCTAAGCGAAGCCCTTCGATTACAACCACATTAGCTCCAAATAGCGTTTTGTGTGTTGGGTGACCTTCTTGCGCACGTTCAACACCCAGTGCATCAATACCTACACCGCGAACTTTTTTCTCCGCAAGATATTCTGCAGCATCTTTTGCTACAAAAATAAAATCAAAATTAAATTCTGTATCAAATGAATTTTTTGTTTTAAATAAAACAAAGTCGCCTTCTTGGATTTCAAGATGTTCAATATCTGCCTTTGAAATACGATCTTCAATCACAGTTGTTGTTAAATCAAATACTTTTGCATCGCCTACTAATTTATCAAGAGAAATCGTTTCAAACGTTTCACCTTTTTCAATCATATGTAAAGGAGCATCAATATGCGTTCCTGTGTGCGCATCAAGTGCTAAGCGAGATTCTGTTACATATCCATTTGTTGTAGGGTTAATACTTGGTTGTTTTTCTGGTTTGTTTTTATATACAGGCATTCCTTCAAAAATTGGCGCAGTTACATCGTAAAACGTTTTCATTTTTGTCCACCTCATGTAGTTTTTTTTAACGTTTTCATTATACAATATATCTTTTTTCTTTTTCAATAGACTTTGTGAAAAAAGATGTCGAAAAGACATCTTTTAAAACGAACGATACGTATAAATCGTACGATCATAACGTTTCGCCATTTTTTCTAACGTAGCATTCACTAATTTCCAGCTTCCATTTCCATCATCAGGTGTACATCCCAGAAAATAAGGAACACCTATTTTGGTTTTAAATCCTTTTAATTCTAATTTGTTGGTTATTAACATCATATTTTCAAATGCTTTTTCAAGTGCATCGTAATGAAGTTGACCTTCTTCTTCCGCTTGAGCGTAAAGATTGAATATTACTTTTTTCCCGTCTTCACTTAAGGCAAACGAACATTTTCCTAGTTTTTCATCTTTTTGATACTTAAAATTTAAGTCAGCTTGATACACTTCTGGATACAATGATTTGACTTGTTTAGCTAAACCAAAATTCATTTTGCATTGACAATTCATCACTTGTGCAACGATTGTACAATTGCTTAATAATAGGTTCCCTTTTACCAATTCAATCATTCTTTTACACCCCCTATTTACCGCCATATATTAATAGAAAATAAAAAAAAAGATAACTTTTTGTTATCTTTTTTTTGACTCCTTATAATTTTGTCTATCTTCCATTAACAATTTTACAAAATATCCAAACACCAATGCATCATCTACCGTACCTACAAAAGGTAACGCATCAGGCAACATATCAATCGGCATCACTATGTATGCAATACTTGCTAACAGCATTGCTATTGTTCGTTTTCGAAAAAATTTCATCTTCATCTCTCCCTTTTCCTTTTTCATTAGTATAACAGAATTCGACATTTTGTGTATTCTTTTCCTCACTTACTCATTTCTTCACATTATCCCTCTTTCCTTTAAACTTTTATAAAAAGGGTATAGGGCTATTTTTGTACACTATATAGAAAAAAGGAGTGTTTTTTGTGGAAGAATTAATCAAACAATTAAACGAAAAAGAAATTTATGTACATGGAAAAATCCGTCACGACAATAAAATTTTTCAAATCAATCTTTATACACAACCTGATCGCGAAATCATAACCATTAAATGTGAAAAATTTACCTATTACATGGAAATCTCTTTATTTTCTACTCATGCTTCTTTCGAAGAAAAACAAACGAAAGTATATGAAGATGGAAAAGATATTATTTATCATTTCATTATGAATGAATTTCAAAAAAGCGATTGTTTATTTTTGTTTTATAAATCAGAAACAAATCATCTTTTTCAAGGAAAAGGGTTTTCTTTGGAACATTATTTTGAAGAATCACCGTATGAAGCTTCTTCGTTTATAAACACACGCTTTTTAACTTTGTATCGATGTATTGAAAAATATCCTAACGCATTAACAAACGTCCTTGACTTTTCATCTCATTTAGAAATTTCTTTGAAACAACTAAAAAAAGAAGAACCGACCTATTCGTTTTTGTTTAATGCTCGATTTCAACGAATGGCATTGACTTTTTATTACAAAGGTGTTCAATGTGCTGTCACTCTTTTTCGAAAAAAAGACACACTCGTTTTCCGTTACGAAACATACAATAGAGAACTAGAAGAATTAAAATACGAAGATCAGGAATTTTCTTTTTCATCCCTTAACGATCTTACGTCTATTTTAAAAACGTACATGGATTCTTGTTACAAAAAAGAGCGTTTGCGTTTAGTTTCGAACCCTTCTCGTTATTATTTTAAACGCGTATTACGACGCAATCTCTACCAAGAGCCATTATACAATGCTTTATTATCGCATTTTTCACCAGAAGAGTTAGAACGTTATTCGTTTGATTTATATACATCTGACAAACAGCAAGTTGAAGAAAAGGAACGTTATGAAAATAATGATTCTTCTTCTCTTATTTTATATCGATTTGGTGATTTTTGGTTTGTTTCCGAAAAATCATATGAGGAAGAAAAAAGCTCTTCTTTTTTTCTTTACATGTGTGAAAAAGAAGCAAGAGCAAAATTTTATTCCCTTTTTCTTACTAAATTCAACATATCTTAAATCCTTTTTCATATACTATAGTAAGTTTAGTTTTAGAGAGGGATGATTTTTCATGATGATCCGCAGAGTAGGTAAAAAATTAATTGGTATGAGTCTAATTATGGCGTTATTTTCTAGTGTTTTTTTCGGTTTAGCTTTCTTTGTGCTAAAACCAAAAGATTATACGTCTCAGCATATTCAGGAACAATTGCAAGCAACAAAAGAAAATCGTATGAAAAA
>Ga0207655_1000153_pt1 | contig 127408 bp, 148 predicted proteins | sample KBSM44metaG_FD_184398 | JGI IMG/M metagenome (GOLD analysis project Ga0207655, IMG submission 184398) | Miscanthus rhizosphere microbial communities from Kellogg Biological Station, Michigan, USA - KBS M4-4 metaG (SPAdes) (version 2) | ecosystem: Host-associated > Plants > Roots > Rhizosphere... | reverse complement strand
TCTTGATATCCTACAACAAATCGCAACCGATATGGTTTCATGATTTCTTCTACTATCGTTAAGCTTTTTTTGATATCCTCTTTTATATAGTTTAACACATCTTTTGATTCATTCATTAACTGAATATCTTTAATATTTAAAATTTCTTCTCCACCAATGGTGGCTTCCACATAAGGGACAAGCATACTTTCCTCATTAAAGTGCAGTAAAAAATAACCCAACGCTCCTTTATATGGAACTGTTAACGACAGACAAGGGTGAATATAACCTTCTTTATAGGGGATGTCTATGCTTTCAATAGCATTAGGAAACTTCTCTTGCAGCAATATCTTCGTTATAAATACACCGAAACTGCCTATTTTCTGCTTCACTTCTCCTTTTTCGAAATCTTCTATTTCCTTTAGAAATTCTTGAAAATACAAGATGGTATGATGGATACTTTCTGCATGTTCGTAGGAAAACGGGCACATATAATGCATATTCATTCGCTTTTCTTTTTCTGTAATATAGTTATAAGGTAAATACGCGACCTCATCTAGCGTTTTTACAATAAATCCTCCTCTACTTTCCCAACACCACCACTGAGTTGAAAGGTGATGAAGATAATTTTCTGGAATAATCTGTTTTAATTCTTTTTCGCTTTCGACATGTCTTACCTTTTCTTTTAATTCTTCATATTTTATCTTTAAAATATCCAACTATTTTCCCTCTTTTCCTTCTAACTTGTTTATGCTATACTCATTGTATCAAAGGAATTTACATAGGAGTGAAAAAAATGTCAGAAATGATCGCAAACGGACAACAACAAGTAATCGAAGAAATGGAAGAAATGACTCCCGAAGTACGTGCGAAAAAAATTGCAAAATTAGAACAAAAACTTGTTCGCTATTTTCAAAACAAAGAAATTGCAAAAGAGCGTAATGAAGAAAACAAATTACTTTTTGAAGAATTTGAAGAGTTATTTGAAGCAGTCGAAGAACAAGATTTTGTTTACCAATTACCAAATGGAGAATTTGCCGTTTTAACAAAAAAACCTCGCATCCGTGAAAAATTAGATAAAGAAGCACTTGCAAATGAACTTCAAATTGCAAAAGATGAATTAAAAACACCTTTTGATTATTCTATGCTTACTCAACAAGGGAAATTAACACCTAAAATGGTTTCTACACACACACAAACAGAAGTAAAAGTAAAATTAACAGCAGCTAAGAAAAAACGTAAACCGAAAAAGAAAAAAGAAGATCGTTAATCGATCTTCTTTTTTTCTAGCTTATAAAGAAATATATCTTGGTTGTATGTTTTTGCTAGTTTTTTAATGATACCATATATAACGTCCCAGTCTCCACCTGCTAAATCACATCCGATCAAATAAGGAAGACCGATTTTAATCGGAAATTGTTTTTTTTCTAGCGTAGGAAGAGAAGTTAACACACTTCTTAACCCTTTTTCAAAGGCTAGATAACGTTCATTTTGTTCTTTTTCAATGTTTCCGTATTTCACTTTTCCTGGATATTTTTGTGCATATAGATTCACAATCATTTTTCCGTCTTTTGTTTTAGCCACCGAACATTTTCCCAATCGTTCACTTGCTGAATACCGAAACTGTTCATCCGCTTGTTTCGCTTCAGGGTATTTTTTCGCAATTTGAAGAGCAATCCCTGCCCCCATATTACGCTGACAATTACATTGGTGAATTAAAATCGTACAATCTGATTGTAATAAGTCCCCTATCATTTGAATAACCTTTCCCATATTCATTCCTTCTTTCTTTATTGATTTAACATATCCATTAAATGCGGCGTAAGTAATGTCAGATAACTTGCATGTTTTAATTGACTTCGCAAAATTTCTTTTGTTTGTTTATTTACAATAACGTAACCAATATCTCGGATGATAATTTTTACAATATGTCCGTTTAAAAAATCTTGAATGTTGATTTTTTGATGAAACACATCATGATTGGTAATCGTTATATCTACTTGTGCGGGAAGTTCATTTATTTTTTCAAGAATCACGTCTAACTGTTTATATTTACGTAATATGATTCCAATAGGCTTTTCAATTTCATCGTTTGAATGAGTGGCTCGTAAATTTTTTAACACGCTAGGAAATACATAATACAAAAACATATCATCATGAATTTTACTTCTCCATATTCCCATTTCTTTTGGAAAATGAAATAAAAGTTTCACTGATTGTTTCATAAATTCTTTTTTAATTTGTTCTCCTTTTTCACGCAACGATTCCAAACCTAATAGATCGTTAAACGAATAGATTTTTTCTTCTTTGAAAAAATGACGAAAATAAAACAATTGTTCAAGTTCTTCTCGTGTCATCATGCCATCTTTTTGGTACAACAAACGAAGAACATCTCGTTTATATGTTTCATCTCCTGATACAGGGAACCGTAAATACCTTGTATCTCCCCCAACCGTTGAAAGAAATGTGGTAATTGCATGTTTTACTTTCCCTTCTTCAAAATTTACAATCTCTTCTTCCATTTCTTTTTTCATACAGTTTCGTAAGTTAAATGAATTACTTAAAATGGGGAAACTTTCTTGATTGACTTTCATTCCAAATAAATACGCATAGTCAATCAGTTGAACATAAACAGGGATGGGATGTTTGACAATCCCAAAACGTATTTCTTTTTTCTCAATATCTTCTAATGCTTCATAAGAAACATATGTTTTTCCGTCATAGTACCATTCTAACAAACGTAAAGGCATGTAATGAACGATATGTTTTTCGCATTCTATAAAATGAATACATACTTTTTTACCTTCATACTCTGTTTCATATCCTTCATGCAATCCCACAATATCTCGTTGTTGTTTTACTGTTTGATTACGCAACTTTAGGTGATATTTTCCTTTTAATAACGCTTCTATTGCATTTGATACGGAACGCGAAATAAAAAAAGAAATTTCATTTGCTTCTTTTTTCATATACGTTTTAAGTAAGTAACTTCCAGCTATACATGCAGTTGGATCAAACGTTTGAATGTGTTCCAACAAATCTGTAAGATTTGTTGGAATTTCCAAATTTATTTCTTTAAAGTTCATTTTGTTTTTCTCCTTCCAATAATTCATCCATTACATCCTGTAAAATGCTTTGAATTTCTTCGGATATGTTTGAACTTTTGCTTATTTTGTTTGTAGGCTTGTGAAGAGTCAGAGACCATTTATTTTCAAAATCAAACATCACATACTCATTATTAAGATAGTCATCTGGATTAATTGAATAATTCAATACCACATTCGTCGTGATTTTGATTTTCATTGTTGAAGGTATCTCGAGCATAGCCCCACTCACTAATTCTATTGTTTTATTTAGATGTTGAATAGTTTGAACCATTGTTTTTAATTCTTTTGTTTCTTTTTTTGCTTTTTTCATAATTTGAGGCAAAACGTGAGAAAGAAATAATAGATTATCACTTTCATTCATCCATCCAGGTGTTTCTTTTGGAAAATGAAACAATAATTTTACTTTATTTTTCCGAAATTCTTTTTTGATTTCTTCTTGCAAAGAACGTATTTTTTTCATTCCAGGCATCTCAGAAAATGTATAAACCGCTTCTTTTTCAAAAAAATCATTTTTATTATAAAGAGCATCAAACACATTTCTATGAATGCGATAATGATGTTGTTTTAAATAAAATAATGCATTCGGATTTTCTTTTGTTAATGTGAACTTTACTTGTGAATCGCTGTTATCCAATTTCATTTGCGAAATCATCGTTTGAGCTAATTCATTTGAAGTATTTTTTTGCACATATTCTTTCACGTAATTTGCGGTATAACTTTTTTCATTAAATTGTTCCATAAAGGAATGAATAGAATCACGATCCAGTTTAAAAGAAAATCGTTGTTGATAATCAAATAAACGGATGAGCGTATCCAACGGTTCTTTCACAATCCCTGTGCGTATCATTTTATCATTTAAATCTTGCAAACATTCTTTAGATGCAACCGTTTCGTTTTGATAATAAACAATTTCATTTAATCGAATGTCTTGCAAATACACTTCTTCTTCTGGTTGTTCAATAAAATAGAGTTCAAAACAATACCCTTTATACAAAAATTCACAGGAATACGTGGATAATCGAAGACGTTTAAAATCAATATGAAAATGATCACAAACAGCTTGAATTGTTTCAAAGAAAAATGTTCGATTCGCTATTAGATGTACATGAAACGAAAGCCTCTTTTGATATCGTTCGATTAAATATGTTCCTATAATACGTACTTCCTCATCACATGTATAAAGAAAATCATAAAATTCTTTTACTTCTTTTGGGATGGTCATTTCTACTTTTTCAAACTGCATATTTTTCATTCTCCTTTAGATTAAAAATAACGATCTTATTTTATTTTTTTCAAGTAAAAAACGCATGTTTTTGACTTTGTTTTCAAGCTTCGTTTGTTCGCTCTTTGAATTTTTGTATATTCTTTTTACATAATCTCTTTTTTGAGAAACATCTTTTATTTCTTTTAGTTTACCTTTGTTAAATCGAATGTGATAAATTCCCTCTTTTAAGGAAATCAAATAGGTTTCATGTTCTATTTTTGCATATTCTTTTTCTTTTAAAAAATCTTCAGGTTTTTTTCCTTTTTTACACTTAGCAAGCGCAAGTTGAAAAGGTTGTGTTCCTTTTTGTTGACAAACCCACAGTTTTTCATATCCTAATTTAACAATCGTTTGTTGTAGTTCTAGTAATAAATATTCATCTTTTTCTCTTTGCTTTTCTATTGCTTCAATTATGTTTTTTTCTACATAAGAAATCGTGTCAAAATTCACATAATAAGGATAAGCATTAAAAAAACGATTTAGTACTGAAACTTGGAATACACCACTTTTACAATACCCTACATAGTACGTTGCTTTAAATAAAGTTTTGGAAAAACCAGGAAAGGGTTCTTCCTCTATATCTACACAATGGAGTGGTAGGTTGTTTTCTAAAATATCTTTTCGTAAGTTTTCTTGAATGTTTATATTTTGTTTTATTTCATCCAGCGTAAACGGTATTTTTTTCATTTGATCCCTTCCTTTTAAAAACTTTAGGCGAATAACCTAAAGTTTATATAAATAAATGGTTTCATTGTATTTCTCTGCTACTTTTCGAATAATAGGAAGCATTTTTTTCCAATCTCCTCCGCCTAAATCGCATCCAATTAAATAAGGCAACCCTATTTTAACAGGAAAAAAGTTAAACTTTTTAAGCGAAACGGCTGCAATCATCATTTTTTCTAGCGCTTCTTCAAATGCTTCATAGTTCGTATCATGATTACGGGTATTGCTGTATTGTCCGTACAGATTACATACATATCTATTCCCATCATCAACTGCAGTAATTGCACATTTTCCAAGTCGTTGTTGATCGTCAAACATAAATTCATTATCCGTTATTTCTACTTCTGGATATTTTTCTTTTATTTGTTTGGCAATACCTGATTTCATTTGTTTAATACAATTGGTTTGATGTCCAATGATGGTACAATCTGAATACAATAAATCTCCTGGAATAATTTTAATCATTTCTTCTCCCTCCCTACCGTTTTACGTACACGTTGTTTATGCAAAACAAATTCAAGTGTTTCTATTTTTTCTTTTTCTCTTCGTAATGAATCTTCTAAGTACGGAATATCCTCTTCTCCAACAAGGTGCGCTTTTGTTAAATTAACGGTTTTTTCATGCATTTCCTGAACAACATAAAAACAAGCTACACCGTGTTTGGTATAAACAAATAATTTCCCGCAGCTATCCAACCCTTTTTCAAACCCATACTCACTTATCACGCGATAATCAATTTTCTTTTCCATAAAAAAGGAAAGAACATCGTAATAATTGATTTGAGTTATAGTGTTTCTTAATTCATCTAAGGTGTATTCACATTTTTCCATTTCTTTCTCTCCTTCGTGTTAATCTATCTCTATTATACCAAAAAAAAGGATTTTCATAAAAAAATAATAGTAAATAAGAAAGGGGGAATTTTTATGAAAGATTTAGCTGCTATTTTATTACGTTTACCTGCTAAAGAAGCAAGTATTATCCTTCGCTATATGGAAAGTGGCGCACAACTCAACGTGCTGTTGTATTTGAAAAAAGAACATTTTACGGAATATCAAAACATGGTCGAGGCGCTTCCTTTTTTAATTCGAAAAAAAGTGATGGACGCAATCGACAAAAATAGTGTAAAATTCGAACAAATTATAAAACTAGAACGTCATGATTTGATCACAGTTTTAAATTCTATCTCACAGCATGACCTACTAGCAGTGGCTTTAGTCAATGCATCTGATGATGTAAAAGAACATGTTTTTAATGCCATTTCAAAAGGACGAAAACAGTTGTTACTTGATGCATTTGACTCATTGCACGAACCAACAGAAGAAGACATACATAAAGCGCAACAAGTCGTTTTAGATCGTATCGTAGATTTAACAAAAAAAGGAATGATTTTCGGTTTTCGCCCCAAAGAATAAAAAAAACGACGGAAAACGTCGTTTTTTTATTCTTTATTTTCTTTTTTTCAGAACGTCTCTTATCAAATATGCAATTAAAATTGCATTCATACCCATACTGCTCACGGTTATGGCGTTGAAAACATACTCTATATTTCGCAGTGGTGTAATTGCCATAACAAAAAATAAAAGTATCGTTGCCATCCAAAACGAAATAACTGTTTTTCCCGCTAGGGACACTTTTTTCCAATTTTCTTTATTTACTTGCACTCTAATCATAGTAAACATTCCTTTCTTTTCTAAAATTTGATCACTTCTTTATTTTATCTGTTTTTAAACAAAAGCGATAGAAAAATTTTGTTTTTTTCGATAAATTTGCTGTATAATGAATTTTATACTTACTAGTAAAGGAGAAATGGATATGTTAAATCGAAAATGGCTAAGAGAAAATAGTGAAGTAGCAAAAGAAAAATTAGCAACAAGAGGATTTGATGTGTCACTTATTGATGATTTTTTAACAAGCGATGAAAATCGTCGAACACTTCTTCAAAAAGTGGAAGAATACAAACAAAAACGAAACGCTTTAAGCAAAAAAATCGGAGAATGTAAACGAAAAAACGAAGATGCGACATCTTTGATCAAAGATGTCGAGGCTTTTAATAGTTGGATAAAAGAATTCAATGACAAGCTTCAGGAAGTAGAAAGGGAAGCGGATCAACTATTAGCTATTATCCCGAATATTCCTCACGACAGTGTCCCTATCGGAAAAAACGAAGAGGACAACGTAGAAGTTCGTCGCAGTGGAGAAATTCCTACTTTTTCTTTTGAGCCAAAGCCGCATGATGAAGTTGGCGAACAATTAGGCATTTTAGATTTTGCTAGAGGTGCAAAAGTAACAGGAAGTCGATTTGTTTTTTATAAAGGACTCGGCGCAAGACTTGAACGAGCATTAATCAACTTTATGTTAGATATTCATACGGAAAATGGATACACGGAATTCATTCCTCCTCAAGTCGTGAACAGTGAAAGCCTTTTTGCAACAGGGCAGTTACCTAAATTTCAAGAAGATCTTTTTCAATTAACTGAAAAAGATTATTACTTGATTCCAACAGCAGAAGTGCCTATCACAAACTATCATCGAAACGAAGTGTTAACAAACGAAGAATTGCCGAAACATTATACATCTTACAGCGCTTGTTTTAGAAGTGAAGCGGGAAGTGCTGGACGTGATACAAAAGGAATTATCCGTCAACATCAATTTAATAAAGTGGAACTTGTAAAACTCACAAAACCTGAAGATTCTTATGAAGAATTAGAAAAAATGACAGCTGATGCTGAACGTATTTTACAACTTTTAAATCTTCCATACCGAACAGTTGTTCTTTGTACAGGAGATATGGGATTTGGTTCAGCGAAAACTTACGATATTGAAGTATGGTTCCCAAGTCAGAACAAATACCGCGAAATTTCTTCTGCAAGCAATTGCGAAGACTTTCAAGCACAGCGCGCTAATATTCGTTTTAAACGTGAAAACGACGGAAAAACAGAGCATGTTCACACACTAAATGCATCTGGATTAGCCGTTGGACGGACTGTTGCAGCCATTTTAGAAAATTATCAAAACGAAGACGGAACGGTTACCATTCCTGACGTTTTAATTCCTTATATGGGAAATAAAAACAGTATTAAATGACAGTAAATGAAATGAAAAAGCTTACCAAATTGGTAAGCTTTTATTTATTCCAAAAGTCGTGGATTTTGTCGTGATAGCGTTCAAATAAGTATTTGAAGATTTTCCCGAGGGCAATAAAAATTTCTTTGATGATGCGGAGTAGAATATTTAAAATAGCATTTATGACGTTTACAATTTTCATGATCACCACTCTCCTTTTTTTTATCAGGAGTATAGCAGCTTTTCTATCGTTTTGTTTAGAAAAAAAACGTTTTTATTCGAATTTCTTTTTTATTCATCCAAACCTTTGCTAAATCTTCTACTTCTTCTGCATTAAGAGTAGAATGTAACGGAATATCAAAAAATTGAAAATGCCCTTTTTCATTTCGTTTGTAAAAAATATATTCTTTTTTTCCGTTTTTTAGTTGCAGCCATAATTCAAATAAACGTTCGTTTTTTGTTGTTTTATGAAGGGATTCTTTAAATTCAATAATTTTTTCTACCATGGGGTTCACCTCGTTTTCTATTATTTTCTTTTTTCTGGTTTTTTATACATTTTCATTTAAATGATTCCTGCCCTCCTCATCGAATGGTTAAATGAGGTGATGATATGAATATTTTAGTAATTTCTGATTCCCATGGTTTTTTACCGACGTTAACGTCTGCTCCTGATGTTGTATTTTTGTTAGGCGATATTGATTATTACGAACTTCGAAAAATAGATGAACTGTTTACATGCCCTAAATTCGGTGTGCTAGGTAATCATGATGGTCCCGATTTTTTCGACGAAACATCCATTCAAAATGTGCACGAAAAAATAGTCCAATGGAATGGATATACCATTGGAGGTTTTGGAGGATGTCCACGTTATAACAAACGCAATATTCTTCAATTTCATGAACAAGAAGCGGCAGCATTTGTGAACAACGCGCCGCGCGTTGATTTTTTCCTTGCTCATAGCAATCCTCAGTTCGAATTAAATAATGATTTAAGCGACGCTCATCGTGGATTTCGATGTTTTTCTCATTATATTTATCAAAAGCAGCCCGCTTATTTTTTTCACGGTCATATTCATGAAGCAGATAGTTATGAAGCAAATGAAACGACCATTATTTCGGTTTATCCAACTCATTTTTTAACCAATTTTAACCAAAAAATGATACAATAAAAGAGAAAGTAAAAGAAAGGATGATCAAATTGAAAACGGTATTAGAACGCGTAAATGAAAAATGGAAAAACGAGAGAATTCGTCATTTATTTTCATTATCAAAAGAAATGCAAGAGTTTTTTCAAAAATGTACGATCACAGATTTAGCCAATGTTGAGCATGATTATGAATATCATGATGAGGGGTATTACGCGGATCAAGAAATTATTTTTACAAATGAAGATGACAAGGGAGAATATGTATTAGGATTGGAATATGGAAGAAATTTTCACATCGACAATGCATCCATTGACGAAGCATTTGATGTATCAATGGAAGAAGCGAACAAAATTATTGAATTTTTCAAGAAAATGGATTTTCCAGCTTTTATCGCAGAAGCTGAAGTCGAATTTATGGAAAATGGAAAAAAAGAAAGAGAAACATCCATCGGTGTGACCGTAGAAGAAATTAAAACAGATGGAAAAGACTTTATTTATGTCTTAAGCAATGGACGTAAAATTCGCGAAACAGGTTTGGAAACAAAAACATCAGAGTATTAAAGAAAAGAAAAACGTAGTAAATTACTACGTTTTTTATGTTTAGACTGTCGTTTTTTAATATTCTTCATCCTCATCGTCACGATGGTAAGGATTATGAATGCCTCTTGTGCTTTCTTCCTCTTCATCGTCATGATGGTACGGATTACGAAAACTATTTTCGTCACGTCTTGCATAAGAAGGAAGTCCATATTCTTCTTTTTCTTTTTGCTGATCATTATACCAAGATGGTGTTTTATACGTATCTTGTTCAACTTCATAATCGATTTGATTTTGGTTCATACCGTAAAAAGGTGTATGCGATGTTTCTTGTTCTTCTTCATGTGTATGAGAATACGTATCCCTAGAAGAAGAAGGATTTAAGATTTCTTGTTCAGCTTCATAGGCACTTTTTCCATTGTATTTAATTTCATCAATCATTCGGTATGCCACTTGCTCTGATACTTTTTCATCAATATAATACAACTCTTCGCGTGTGATTTTTTGGTTGTGAATATAATTTACTTAGTTCGTTAAGAATGTCTTGTCTAGACATAAAAATCCCTCTTTTCATTTGTGATGCCTCTACTATACTCAAAAAACGAAAAAAATCAACTAAAAAAAGAAGGCTCAAGTGAAAACTTGAGCCTTCTTATGCCATCAAATATTTAATTATGAAAGGTGTTGTTGAGCTAATTGAACAAGACGTTTTGTAATTTCTCCACCAACAGAACCGTTCGCACGAGCTGTTGTATCAGCTCCAAGGTTTACACCGAATTCTGAAGCAATTTCATACTTCATTTGTTCGATTGCTTGTTCTGCACCTGCCACTAGTAATTGGTTTGTGTTGTTGTTTTGAGCCATTTCAAATCATCTCCTTTTTTTGTTTTGTACCTCTTGGGTACATTTTTATTTTGACCCAAATTCGTTATTTAAACCCTAGCAACTTATGGAAACTAAAATAAATAGAAAAACGCTCTATTTATTTGGTTTGAGTTTTGATACAATGAAGGAAAAAAATAGGGGGAAGATTGATGAATGCATTAAAACCTTCATCTGCCAATTCAGTATCTCGAATGAAGTTTTATCTCTCAGGTGGTATTAGCGCCCTTTCTGGAATTTGTTTGTTTTTACCTTTTACGTATGATTTTTTTGCACTTAGTTTATTTGGATTTGTTTCAAGTGGTTTCATTTTTTCTTTATACCTAGAAGATCGAAGAGTAGAAGAATCTTTTCATTCATTTGATCAAGGCATTCAATCTTTTCTTAAATCATCGTTCCATGATGAAAATCCGTGGATTGATACTACGATCTTACATAATAAAAAAACAGGCATCAGCGAGTATAAATTTTATGGAAAAAAATCCATTCAACCTTTCTTACATTATCGTTACCATCACGCAAAACAAAAAATAGAAATGGAGTATGTGAATGAAAAATGGATACAGCAAAATCCTTATGGAAAATTTACATTAAATGAAGTTCAACAAAAAATTTCAAAAGAAGAACAACAAGTGCTTCCAGCACTTGTTGAAAGCAGACAATTGGTCCAAGACTATTGCGATACATTTACAGAACAAATTGAAGAAGTAGAGAAAAAAATCCATGATTTTGTGGAAAATTCATCACATTTAACACACGAAATGCGTCATTTACTTACTCATTCGATGCCCAATGATTTAAATCAAATGAAAACATTGTATCTTTCTTCTCAACAAAAAGACAAACAACACGAACAATTAACACGTTTACTGAATCTTTTTCACCAAAAAGTAGATCAATTAATCAATGAAAAAGAAGAAACCATTTCCTCTCAATTACTTCAGTTGGAAGAACTCATTCAAAAACGTTATCAATAAAAAAAGCCGTACGGCTTTTTTTATTGGATTACTGGCTCACATAGTTTACTTTTATCAATCGGTATTTCTTTATAAACATTTTTTCCTTCTACCAAATCCATTCCTCCGCCGTCCCATCCGAAATAATATTCAAAATAATCACCTTTATTGCTTCGTAAAAACACACCAACCAACTCTTCGTTTTTAAAATCAAAAAAATGCGGCATTTTTTCTTTTAGTGCATCTCCAATCGCTTCCATATACATGCCTGCGCCATTTGGTGTTAAATCTTTAAATTCTGAAATGGTATATTTTCCGTTCGTACATTTCCTCAGCACATATTCAAATTGATTTCCTACGTTTAACAGCAAGGTATAATGGGCAAGGTATTCTCCTAAATTTCCTCTTATCATCGGTTTTATTTCAACTAATACGTTTTCTTCCATCCACTGAAGACCATCGATTAAATCTCCTTGTTTAAAGTCATGTTTTTTATAAAAAAATTGAGCTATTTGTTTTAAAAACGAAGGATCAAATAATTTTTTATGCTCTTTTTCTAACCGTTTTCCGTCAATTTTAGGAAAGGGATATTGTTGTTGATGCGAGCTAAATAAATATTTAATGCGCACGTTCTGAAGAAGAGAAACGTACCATTTCATTTTTCGTTCCACTTTACTAAACGGAACGTGTAAAATAAACGAATCCATGTTAAAGGGTTCATAAGAAACAAGTTGTTCATAGTAAAGCGCTAAATCTGCCACTTTCTCTTCTTTAAAATAAGAGGCAATCTTTTTTTCTATACTTTTATGAAACGGAAATTTGGCACCTCGTACGCGTATTTTTTCTTTTTTTACATGTTTTTGTACCCACTGAAGCAAATACGTACGTAGTGTTTCCGAAATTTTATGTTCATTCCGTTTAATATACTGCAGCGCTTTATCTTCCAAAACATCTTTTCGATTAAATGCCCACAATACATATTGATGACTTTTTTCATCAATTTCAAATCCTAATTCTTCTTTAAAACGAAGCATTCGAAAAAATGTTGAAAAGGTATTGACAGGATTTACTACGACAATTCGTTTTTGTTTAATATCTTCCATCGCTTCTTTTGTTGCATAAATTTTTCCTTTGATATAATAAAACTGACGAAAACGTAAATCAAACTCATAGATTCGATCATAGGAAGAACGAATTAATTCAATTTTATATCCTTTATAGTGAATGCGGTATAAAAACGGGATTTCTTTTGTGATTTTTGGCACATCTTCTTCGTTTTCATAAAACGCTTCTTGTTCATAATCAATATGAGAAACCGTAAACGTTTCAACACTTTCATATCCACCGAACATTTCTTTTACTTCTTCTATTTTAATTGTCTTTTCATGAAAGATATCAATATCACGAATGTCTTTTCCCATATAGAGATTACTTAACGATCCACCACCAATAAAAAACTTACCTCCGCACGCTTTTATTTTTTGCTCGACTTCTTGAAAAATAGGCGGCAATTGTAAATTAATTTCTGTAAAGTTCATGTCATTTTCCTCCTTATAATCCTTTCTTTTATTGTACTACATTTCACGGTCACAACGAAAAAAAAGACCTATAAATAGGTCTTTACAGCTTTTATTGTTTCACCAATTGATTGATGAATGGTCATATCAAAATAACGATCCATTCTTGTTGATTCTTTATTGATGATCACTTTTTTAATTCCAGGCGCACGAGAGAGCATCATCGGAAGTTGATTCACAGGATACACTTTTAAACTGCTTCCTAACGTTAAAAACAAATCAGCATCATAGGCTTTTTCTAATGCTTGTTCATATCCATTTACTGCATCTCCATACAACACCACATCAGGTTTTAAAATGAAATCACAAATTTTCCCTTTCGCATTGCTTTTTTTACACCTTGGAACAATCGCATCATTTACATACGTTAAATTATACGAACGTTTGCATTTTGGGCATGTTGCCGTTTGCAATGTTCCATGTAGATTGAGTATATCCGTACTCCCTGCTTTTTCATGAAGTCCATCAATATTTTGAGTTAAGATATGTACGTTTTTCCCCATCTCTTCCAACTCTTTTAAAAAAAGATGTCCGCTATTCGGCTGAAATCTTCCCATCATTTTAAGAGAAAAAATATCTTTGAATTTTATCCAAAAATCCTTTGGATATCCTTGGTAATAACTTTTAGAAATATAATATTCTCGTTTGCCATCTTCTTCCCATATTCCTGTAGCTGAACGAAAATCAGGAATCCCCGATTCTGTACTCATTCCCGCTCCTGTAAAAACAGTAATCGTTTTGGCTTCTTTGATATACTGTGCTAATTTTTCAATTGATTCTTCCATTTTTTCCCCTTCTTTCTTTTTCTTTATTATAGCAAAAAACAAATAGGTTTTCACCCATTTGTTTTTCTTATTCTCCTTTCTTTTTTCGTCTTCGTTTTGGTACATTTCCTTCTTCTTTCAAATATTTATCAAGACCAATATTTTTACTTCGATAAAAGTCTCCTTCTGTTCGTTGCGTTGTTCCACTTCCAAGCATCATCATTAATAAAATATAGGTATTCATCGGCGTTTTATCATCAATATCTTCCAACGCTCGTAAATCTTCTATAATAATTTTTTTTAATTCTTTTGGAATACGCAATGTAACAGGGACTGTTTCTAAACCTTTGAAGTTTGCTTTGTTACGTAATTTTAGAAATTCTTCCCAGTTTTGACTCACGTTTCATTCCACCTTTCGCCCCAACCCTTTACCTGAAAAGCAGAAAAAAATCAATAAAAAAGGATTTTTTTTACATTTTTTTGACCAAAACAATTGTTTTAAAAATAAAAAAAAGGTATATTGGTTTGTAGCGAACATGTATAAACGGAAGGAGTGTTTTTTATGTTTCGAGTACGTAATCTTCTATTGGTCGTAGTAGCCATTTTACTATGCAGCTTTTCGATGCAGCCTTCTAATTTTATTTTTGAAAACATTAAAGTAGGAGATCTTAGTTCAAAAGATATTTTTGCACCTAATTCCATCTCTTATGTAGATAAAGCTGCAACCAAACAATTACAAGATCAAGCCCTTGAACAAGTGGAAGACGTCTATGATTTGGATAAGCAACCTTACCAAAAAGCAGAAGAAGATATGAAAACTTTTTTAACTTCTTTAGGGGATACAAAAAAAGCCATTGAAGATGAAAAAGAAAAACAAAAAGATAACAAAAGTTTTGATGCAGAGGCTTTTGCCACTACCCAAATTTCATCCATTTCTAATCCATTTGGACTAGATAATCGATACATTAGAGATTTGGTGAAAGAAGATCCGAAAGCACTGACTGATTTTACGAACGTGTTGTTAAAAGAACTTGAAAATATGTTAAACAATACAGGTGTAACAGAAGATCAAGTAGATAGCGTTCGAACAAAGTTTGAAAAAATAGGAACACAAAACGATTCATTGTTACAGGAAAAAGAAACAGCATTTTTGTTAACGCAAAAACTTTCAGAACGTATCGTAACAAATTTCAAACTCAATAAAGAAGAAACTGCCAAACGAGAAAAAGAAGCCCTAGACAAAGTAGAACCCGTCTATAAACAAATCAAAAAAGGAGAAAAAATTACTGAAGTAGGAAAATATGTAACAAAAGAACAAATTGAAAAGTTAAAACAACTCGGATTAACCGATGCCAAATTTAATTACAATGACTTTTTAATTCAATTACCTTATGTTGCGTTTATTTTGATTCTTTTTCATTTTTACTGTTTTAAATTTTATAGCAAAGAATTTAATTCATTTAAAAAATATACCTTCGTATTAGGGATTATTACATTTATTTTATTTTTATCCAACTTTATTGAAGGTATTACTTATTTCATTGTTCCACTTTTAACCTTTATGATGATTTCCATGGTCATTTGGGGTCGGAAATTTATTATCCCGCTTTCAATCGTATTAGGTTTATTAATTTATTCTAACGAATATATGTATCTCTCACTCATCGTTGTTTCTGGATTTGTTTTAGCCATTCATTATCGACCAGGCGGTGAGCGAATTGATTTAATTCGTTCAGGGATTTTAGTAGGTGTAGTTTTTGTTTTAGCTCAACTTGTGTTGGTGTATTCACTGGATCATGAAATGATGCAAATTTCAGTGATTTTCCCAGATAACTTATGGTTGATTGTTTCATCCTTTTTATCATCCATTTTCACCATTGGTATTATTCCTGTTCTTGAGAAATATTTGGGCATTGTCACTCTACTTCGTTTAAGTGAATACAACAAACAAAATCATCCATTAATTAAACGATTGACAATCGAAGCACCAGGTACATACCACCACAGCGTAATGGTTGGAAATTTAGCAGAAATTGCAGCTGATCAAATTGGTGCAAATGGATTGTTACTTCGTATCGCTGCTTATTATCATGATGTGGGTAAAATGAAAAATGCACAGTATTTTATTGAAAATTCAACACCTAAATCAAATCCACATCAATTTTTAACACCGAAAGAAAGTGCCAAAATTATCTTAAGTCATCCGATTGAAAGCGTAAAGATGTGCAAAGAATACAAGTTACCCGAACCTATCATTAATTTGGTTGCTTCTCATCATTCTGATGCTGTGTTAGAAACGTTTTATCAACAAGAATGCGCGTTACATGAAGATGCTAACATAGAGGATTTTCGTTACAAATGCCCGACTCCTAAAACAAAAGAAGAAGGTATTTTAATGCTCGCCGATTCTACGGAAGCTTTTTCACGGGTGTTGTTAGATCGAGGTGTTAGTTTTGAGGAGTTAGAAGAAAAAATTCGTCAATCCATTTATGAAAAAATTAAACACGGACATCTTCGAGACTGCGCCTTAACATTGGTTGAAATTGAAACAATTATTAAAACCTTTGTAAATCTTTTATCCAAAATGAATCATAAGCGAATTGAATATCCTACAAAAAAATAACCGTTCCTAATGGAACGGTTATTTTTATAAGTGACTTCGAACAAGCGTTGTTACTTTTTCTACTTTTACCACTTGCCAAATTAAGATAATGGCTACTAAACTCGCCAACGAATCAATTCCTATATCCATTGCCCTTCCGCTTCTTCCAATAATAAATGATTGATGAATTTCATCTGTTAATGCAAATAGCGTAGCAAAAAGCCATGAATAAAATAATCTTCTTCGTTTTTCTTTTAAATTTAAATAAATAATCGTAGTTAAAAAACTAAAAAACATGACATGAGAAATTTTATGTAATAAAAATTCTTCGTTTTTTATGTTTCGATACGGAGAATAAAAGGTTCCGTTTGGAAAAACAAAATGTTTATATGAAAAATGTTTTTCATATTGGGGTGAATTAAACCATGTTTTAGGCTCTGATACATGCAAGTTTGGTGTGTTAGATAATTGAAAAATCGCAAATAGAATTGCTACTAATAACCCTTTTCGTAAAATTTTTTTCATATTTTTCTCCTCCTATTTTCAAAAGACTATGTAGCTTGCAAGGCGAATCTATAGAATGAAACCTTTTATTTTTCTCGTTTTATTTTGACATAATTTTCTTTTTTCTTTAAGGTGAATAAGATTTATTTCTATCTCTTTAGGTATCATACCTTTTTCTTCTTGAGAAAGAAAGTTTCTTTTTTAAAATTTTAAGGAGGTTTTTAAGATGAAATTCGTCTTAAGCTTTGTTCATATTCTCATTACATCCGTTATTAGCATTTTAGTCACTCTTTTGTTTATAAGTGGTCATATCATTCAACCAACTCCCACTAAAACATCAACTAAAATCGTGACAACATCTTCTTTTCCTAGCTTTAATGATTTAGCAAAAGAAGCCACTCCCTCCGTTGTTTCACTTGAAGTCGAAAAATACGGGAAAGATAGTGACAACTTATTTTATGGAAGTGGTGTTATTTTCTCTTATCAAAACAAACATTATATTTTAACAAACAATCATGTTATTGAAAACGCCAAAAAGATTGATGCGATTTTTTCTAATAAAAAACAAAATGAAGTTTTCTATGTAGGCTCTGATCATGATAAAGATCTTGCTATTTTAACTGTCGGAAAAAACAAAGAAACAACAGCTGCAACCTTAGGAGATTCCTCGTCTGTTGCATTAGGTGATTGGGTATTAGCCATTGGCAATCCTTTAGGTATTAAACATACGGTAACAGCAGGTATTATTTCAGCTAAAGACAAAAAAATAACCATGGATGATTTATTATTTAAAGATTTATTACAAACAGACGCTTCTATTAACCCTGGAAGCAGCGGAGGACCTTTATTTAATACAAAAGGGGAAGTCATTGGAATTAACACAGCTATTTTAGAAGATGCTCAAGGGATAGGATTTTCTATTCCTATTAACGATATCAAAACATACATTGAGCCTTTGATTCAAAAAGGCAGTTTGCAAAACGAAAAAAAGAATTGACCAAATCCCATCCTTTCGTATAATAAGACCAAAGGAGGGGATACATATGTCACTATATTTTCCAAACGATTATACGCGTCGATTTACTCAAACACCACCCGTTACACCATCTCGTGATAAATCCAACAACCAAAACGAACCGAAAAAAGAAAAGAAAAACTCAAAACGTACTCCACCACCAGAGGAGAAAAAAGGAGAAAAAATTGATTTTTTCGTATAAAAAGAAGCTCAGTTGCTTCTTTTTGTTTTATACTATAAGTAGTGATAATATAGGAGATGATAAAGAAAATGGCAAAATTATTTCTTCTTTCTATTCAAAAGGCAAATAAGGTAACAGATGAGCAGGCACTTAAAATATTCGGTGTCCGCATCGCTAAATTTTTACCAAAAGGGTGGATTCATTACGGAGAGGCAACACCTAGTAGAAATTTACTTTTCAAGATCAAAGATCTTGAAAAAAATAACCAGTGGAACAAAAAGACATTTCAAACGCATTACATTCCATTTTATCTAAAAGAAATCAAACAAAACCCAAAAGCAAAACAAGAATTACAAGCCATCATTGATGCCATTCGCTCTGGTCAAAATGTTTATTATGCTTGTTACTGCGGTGACGCAACCATTTGTCACCGAAGTTTAGTCGGAGAATTAATTAAAAGACAAGGAATTGATGTTGAATATTTGTAAAAAAGAAGCATCTTTAGCTTCTTTTTTTGATAATGGTTGCACACCCTTTTGCATCATGGTAAATTTCTTTTCCCGTAAAACGAAACACTTTCCACCTATTTTTTCGTAAAAAGTCATCTTTTCTTGCGTCGTGTTCTTTTTGTTCAGGAGATGAATGAAACTGCTGCCCATCACATTCAATTGCAATCTTTTTCCCACGATGATAAATGGCAATATCAATTCGAAATTTTCCACAAGGAATTTGTCCATAGGGTCGAAAACCTTGACGAGCCAACTCTTTCATTAACATTGTTTCAATTGGACTTTCACATTTTTTCAACTCTCGTTCAAGTGAGTATCGTTTTTGGTTAACTACTATCCATCCGATAATACACAAAACGATCATACCTATAATAATCATACAAACCCCTCCTTTCTTAAAATAAATGACGTAGTCGATTAGGTTTATTTAAACGTTCCATTAACGTTTTGCGTAAACATTCCACTTCTTTATATCCACATTCTCCTTGTTGATAACTAATTTTTTTTGTCCCTATTTCCCATGTTGCATAATGTTTATCTTCCGTTTTATTTTGAACAACCCATTGAATTTCTCCTATTTTCTTTTTTTCTTTCCAAATATCCATCCATACATAAATAACCCGCGGATACGCGAGTGGATCCTTTTTATACATAGGCATATCTTCTGCCATGGACGTTACTCTAAATAAAAGAGTTCCCATTTTATGTTCATAAAACGGTAAAATGCTTTCATAGTGTTCATTCGCTTTATGCACAATGGCATTAATCGATAATGCGAGCTCTTTTACACTTTTTTCCGCTTTTTCATACGAAATTCGTTCATAGTGTTTATCTTCTTTTCGTTGTTGAAAAATAACCGCTTCATAATAAGCACCTTCCAAGACTTTGATGAGATATGTATGTTTTTTTGTTTCTTTTCGAAAAAAAATTGTTTTTAAAATCATCATATCCATTTGATACCCTTCATACTCTTTCCATTTTAAAAAATGATGGACCATTTTTTGATATCGATACATATTCCCTCCCCCCTCCTTCTTTTGTTTTTTTCTCTCTTTAACACTTTTTATCTTTTATTTTCATTTTTTTCTTGATTAATACTAAGAATCCGTTATTCTTTTCTCCAAAGAAGGAGGCGATGCTATGTTTCGAAAATTTATGAAGGAAGAAAAAGGTTCTGTAATTCAATGGATTATTTTATTAGCTGTAATTGCATTGATTATCGCAGGAACTTCTTCTAAGACGTCCTTTTATACAAAATATTGGTCAGAAAATTCAGAAAAAAATACAGATGAGGGTATTAATGGAGATGGAGATAGTTCTACTCCGACTTCCCCTGAACAAGAACCGACCAAACCATATATTTCAGGAGGAGTAGATGGCATTTTAAAATCACCTACTCTTACACCAACTCCAGGAGCTCCCTTTTATTTCAACTACACAAACGCACTATCGTTTAAAGCAGAAGCAAATGAAGGTATTGCGTACGATCCTTTAGGTCCTTTCACGTGTGAATGGAAAGGATATACAGGTTATTCAGGAAGCAGTTGCAATCCAAACGTAAAGGCAACATATTCTCTCGGGAAACATGATATTAGTGTACGTATTTGTGATGCCAGAGGCGCTTGCACAAAAACAAGTCGTACGTTTGAAGTGATTACAGAACCACTTGCCAGTCAAATTCAACGAGATTGGGAAAATTACATAAAACCAGGATTTGGGAATGAACCAGGAGAGTGGAAATATGACGCTACTCAACAACGTATTTATTCAACTAAAAATGTAGGGTGGACAGGTTTTTGGAATCCTAATGATACGAATTTAGAAAATTACGAACTAGAATTTGATATGGGGGTATCACCTAATAATGATGATGATGCATTAGGTATAGCCTTTCGAATGAAAGATTTAAATAATATGTATATTTTATCCATCGACCGTTACTATGACGTTGGAAACGGTGTGGCAGGTTTTCACAGCGGATTGTATAAACGAGTAGGTTCGACTCAAACGCGTATCGCTGATTTAAAATCGATTTCATGGAAACCTAATGAATATGCCCATTATAAAATAAAAGTCGAAGATGATACAATTACCATTTGGAAAGATGGAAGTAAAATTGTCGATTACACCGATAAATCTTCTCCTATTTTAAAAGGTGCGTGGGGACCGTTTTCAATTAGTCAGGCGAATGCCAATTTTAAAAATCTTTCTTTTCAAACGATAAAATAAAAAAATAGCCGCTGTGCTATTTTTTTATTTTATCAGTTTTATAATGGATAGAAAAATCCAGTTTGACTTGAACTCGTTCAAACATGGCTTTGGCTCGGTGTTTTTTTAATTCTTCTGATTCTTGCTCGTATTGATATTGTTCTAAAAAAGCGGATAGTTGATTCAACATAGTGGTGGAAACAAACACATCACATTTGGTTTTTTTACATGATACCAACACTTCTTCTGTTTGATTCCATTGTCGGATTCGAACAGGTTTTTCATATGAAATCAGTTTAAAGTTTTCATTTAACGCATTTACCAGGTGTTGCAAATCTTCTTTTCCTTTTTTGGATCGACCGAAATGCAGTTCAATACAATGACGTTCTTTTTTAGGTAAAATGGCAGGATTTATTTTTTCTAATGCCTTTTTTACACTAATATCTTTATACGTTCTCCAGTTATAAACGCCGTAATCTTTCACGTAATAATGATTGCGATAACGAAAATCACCTGCTCGCGACTCTGCTACACCTACTTGTATAATGTTTTCATCTATATACAAATCAATGGTTTGAAACTGATCGTATGATACATACATTCCATAAACAGTTAAGGTGTCGTCTTCGTGTTCAGGATAAGCATAGCCTTCTTTTGCTATAATTTTTAATCCATGACAATTGGTTTCAAAAAAAACAGTGGACATCTCATCCCTTCTTCCTTTTTTTCTTAGTTTACCACAAAAACAGAGAAATTATGAAAAAAACTGAGCCTTACGACTCAGTTTTTTCTAATTCATAGGGAGAAAAGGTGGCATGAAAATAATCAAAAAACGTGACACCTATATTCAACCCGCTTATAAAAACAATTTTTCCTTCTAATCCTTTTAACGATGCTTTGTCTCCTTTAGGTGATGAAATTCGTACAGTATCTTTTAGCTCAAAGGTTGGCACTTTTTCTCCAAATAGTGTTGCATCATAAATTTTAATTCGATTTTCTACTTTTTGGTTTTTTTGGTCCATGTAATACAAAAATTCTGAAAATGTTTTCAATTTTTTTCCACGCATACTTTGCCCGTTAACAATCACTTCCGTATAAGGTGTGCACTGTTCATTAAAAGCAATTTCCTTTGCAAAAAACAAAATAGGCGCATACCCTTTATAAAAACCTATCGGTATCCTTCTTTGGTAAGATGACGAGTAAAAAATAAATTGCTGAATTTTTTTTAATTCTTGAAGTGTTCGTCGTTTTATTTCTTCTGCTCGACCTGAGGCTATATCGCGAAGAGGATCCGCTTCTACAACATAGTACCCTTCTTTTTCACGGAGAAACCACGCAGTTGTACGATTTATTTTTTCAGACATAACAGGATGAATCTCATGCACAATAGGCAGTTCGCAAAGATAAGGTCGATACATTCCGTTTTCTATTTCAACACCCATATAATTCCAATCACCGATGGTTATCGGTGGCGGTTCTATTTCAAGCGCTATAAGCGCTTGTTTGATTTTTTCTTCATCATTTAGTAAAAACATATGATTAGGAAATTCATTCGGAGGCAACACAACCTTAACAAGTTGATCAATTCCTTCAATGAAAAATTCAAAACACCCAAATCTTTCTTCTCCTTTATAGATACTGCGGAGATTTTCAGTATGTATATACATTTTCGTCATTCCTTTTTAGTGTTTCTTTATTTGTTTTTTATTATACGAAAAAAAAAGCTTGAAAAAAATAGTTTTCGGTTTATAATTTTTCCAATCAAAGGATAAATACCAAAACAAGGGAGATGGAACCAATGGAATTAATGTGTTCAGAAAGATTTTGGGAGCGAACAGATCGTTCTACTTTTATGAATGATCGCACAAAATCAATATTAGAAATGGAGCCTCACGCTTGGCAACGTTTAAAACAACGCAATGTTCGTTTAGACAGCGTTTTAGCATTAGCGGAATTTGCTTCAAAAGATCCGAATATTCGTTCACTTCAAAGCAATATATTTTGTATTCAATACAAAACAGAAAGGAGCGAAGATTCTGTGTTAGTTCCCTTTAAAATGAAACGTTTGCTTTCAGGAGAAGTGGTACTATTTGCTCAAACGATTTGGCGTTTTCTAAATGAAAACAAAGATTTTTATTTTAATGAAAACGACGTTGTATTTAATCTTTCTCTTTCACTTTCTGGTGAACCAATTATCGAAGAAATTGATAGAACTCAATTATTGTTTAAAACAAAAAAGAAAAAATAAGCTAGTTGTGATAAAAAAAGTTTCTGTTTTTTAACAGAAACTTTTTTTTATTGGTACAATATGTACGTAAATAAATAGAGAAAGAGGTTATGACGATGGAACCAACAACTTATGTGATACGAAATGACAAGCAGAAAAAACGCATTCAGCACGATTTGTCAGAAGTCATAATACAAGTTGATGAACACGTGGTAGAAAACAGCATCCTTTCTAAAAAAGGAACGGAAAACATGCTAATGACGATGTTTTCATTTTTGTCTCATGAAAAAGGACCTTATTTTCCCCTTTTTGTCACAAAATCAAAATCGTTGATTTTGGCTAAAAAAGAACGACAAATTGAAGGAAAAAGCGTCATTCGCGTGCTCGATGTAGTCGATGGTGAGTTATTTACACTTCCAAGCATTAAAAAAGCAGGCGAACTTCTTCGAAAAAGAAACAAAGAAACAACGTTTCTTTATATTGAAGATACACAAACCCTTGTTTTTTCAAAAAATGGGTTGGTTCGAACCATTCCTTCCATCGAACTGTATATGAATTACGGTTTATTTACGTATTCTTTTCTAAAAGAACGAAGAAAATGTATTAGTTAAAAGACCTTATAATCATAAGGTCTTTTTTTTATTTATATAGCGAAATATGTAGTTCAAATTCACCGATATCTGTATTTAAACCAAATTTTAATGCTGTTTCAGGTGGGTAAAATGGTAGTGAATCTTTTTTAAACAATTCTGTTTCTTCTACTTCACATGTTAACCCTGCTTCTGTTAACGCATTAATAACATTCCCTCTTGTCATGCCTCCTAATTCAGTAATACAACTTAGTCCAAGTTCATCTAGTTCACTAGGAGTTCCCATTCCTGCTGTCATCGCATTTACAACACTTAATGCTGTTTCTTCTGTAAAACTAAAGGCAAAAAATCCATTTAATTCTCCTGAAACATTCATCGCAATGGTGTATTCTTTTTCCGTTTCAATTCCTTCAGATTTTGAGATATTTCCTTTTGTAGCTGTTACTTGCGCAAGCATTTGTAATACGCTGCTTAACGATGAAATAACTGGATTGACATACAATGCTCTCATATCAATTATCCCTCCTCTTTTTGCATTGTAGGGCGTTTCTCTTTTTTTGTAAATGAAAAGGTTACTCTATTTTTTACAAAAAATAACAAATAAGAGGGGGTGAAATCGTGCACACTTTAGGGTTAGTTTTATTCGGCATACTGTTATTTGTTCTGTATTTACTTGCATTTAATTGGTATATGGGACAAGGAAAAGGTCATATCATTCTTGATTTAGACGAACGTTATTTTGAATTTAATGAATATATTGATGCCATATTACATGAATTACGAGAAAAAGGAAAAGAAGCAAGATATGTTTCCTATCGACAATTTGTAATTGACGGCATTTCTTATCGTTTGATCGAACGAACTGTTACTGTAGGCGGCGTTCCGCTTCAACGAACCATTTTAAAACCATTAAAAAGAAAAAAGTAGGGATATCCCTACTTTTTTCTTTTTAATGCTATAATAATTTTATCACAAAGGAAAAAGGAGCGAAAAAGATGAGTAACATTTCAAAACTTTCTGTAAAGATCAAAAAAGTGAGTCCATACACATTAGTCAAAGTACAAAAAGGAATGGTCATTACACTTAAAAAAGGATGGTTTTCCCCTGTATTTGAAAAAGCGAGAAAAATTGTTAAACAAGAAGGGAATACACTGACGTTTTTGCAAAATGCTTGGTTTGTATGTGATGCTTATGATGTAAAAAAAGCGTTAGCTTCGAGTATTTATCACATCATTCGCACAAAAGAAAATCAACGAGTGAAATTATCAAAACCTATTTATTCCATTACCACACGGGATTTATGTAAACAACTTAAAATACCGAAAATTACAATTCCAACAGGTGTTTCCCCACTTTGTTATATGGACGAAGTGGCAGTTGGTATTTCTGGACAAAATTCTTTTTATATCATCAAAAAAGAACAATTAAACAAAGCATACGACTGGAAGCTTAAACTAAAAGCTGAAAAGCAATTTTCATCTAAGAAACGATTATTAATTTAACAAAAAAAGTAGGATAATTCCTACTTTTTATTTTTTTGATAGTCTTTGATGGCTTCTTCGACGGAATCAAATCCCCAATCAGCACTTTTATGCCATTCTACAGCTTTCCACACAGGTTCTAATTTCGCCCGCTTTTCTTCTACTTCTTTTGCTGCAGCTTTCAAAAACTGATGAAGAGATTGAATCTTTTTGAGCGCTTGCGGATCATTTTCATGTTCTTCTTCTAATTCATTTAAATGATAAAATCCTCTGTCACCAAAACGTTCATATTCATCGTATTCTTCATATATATACGCAAAATATTTCTGATTCTTTAACATATCATCAGCTTTTTTTAAATATGTTTCAATCAGTCCTTTTAATTCAATTGTTTCATTAGCTATTTGTTCATATCCCAATTCTTTTAGTTCTTCTGCCATTTCTTCCATTGAATCAAAAACAAAACGTTGAAACATTAATTCATCCATATTCGCATACAAATAATTAAAACTTCCTCCACTCATTATCTATCGCTCCTTTTTTTTAACTTTTTTTCCTTTTTACCATTATAATGAAAAAAACACGAGAGGTGGAATAAAAATGAATATTTTGATGATTGAAGATGATCACTATAAAGCACAAAAAGTATTGGAACATCTAACCGATCACGAAGTGGACGTGAAAAAATCGTATAATTCAGGTATGCGTGCACTATTACAAGAAGAGTACGACGCAGTCATACTTGATATGACTTTTCCAAAATTTGATGAAGGTTCGATGCCAACTCCTGAAATGGGTCTTTTAGTTCTTCGAGAAATGAAAAGAAAAAACGTTACTCCTCCTGTTTTGGTTCATTCTGGCGATGAAGTCGATGTATCTGACTATGATCATGTAAAAGGATATATTGTAGCAGATAATACGTGTATTCAATCGCGTCTTCTCGCATTCTTAGATCAGCTAGTATAATACGCAAAAAAAAGAAAGCATAGAGCTTTCTTTTTTTGTCTTTTTTTACCGAAACGGAAAAATTATGCTATTATCCGTCCACTTACGAGGAGAGTGAGAATAGACATATGAAAAAAACATTAGCTGCATGCGTTGTTGCTACAAGTTTATTGTTTGGTGTTTCCATAAAAGCGCACGCTTTGGAAAGCGAGCCTTTTGTTCAAGTCAAATTAGTTAATTATTTAGGTAACAAATCCGCTATCACCCTTGTTCCAACGGGAGAGTATGTAACATCAGAAGGAAGTCTTTTATTAAAATCAGGTGTTACTTACACACTTAAAAGTGAAAATGGTCATATTAATTTGTATCAAGAGGCGACATTTGTCACAAATATGGACACGGTCACCCTTAAACCTTTTAAAGAAAGTAATTCATTATCGATTAACAATCGTCCGTACGCAGGTAATTTTAGTTTTTCTCTTGAAAATAATCAGTATATTCGCCCCGTTAACATAGTTTATATGGAAGATTATTTAAAAGGCGTTGTTCCGATTGAAATGTATGCTTCTTGGAATGTGGAAGCTTTAAAAACGCAAGCGGTTGCAGCGAGAACATATGCGATGCCTTATACGAATTCCATTATAAATGATACGGTTTCTTACCAAGCATACGGAGGCAAAGTATGGCAAGAAAGCAGTAATAGTGCTGTTGATTCAACTACAGGTCAAACCCTTACCTATAACGGGAAATATATTAGCGCTGTTTTTTCAGCAAGTAATGGCGGTGTAACCGAGTCCAATAGTACTGTTTGGGGAGGAACAGCTCTTTCTTATCTTCCGATTCAACAAGATCCTTATGATGCAAAAACGCCTTGGAGTGTTTCTTTTGCAAAAAAACAAATCGATACAACAGGAAAAGATGTAAGTAATCCTGATAGTTGGTGGAGTACAACGAAAGAAACCGACTCCGTTATTTCAACTAATATTAAAACATGGCTTCAATCCAATGGTTATGAAAATAAAGATATTAAAATTGTAAATATTCCTACGTTTGCACTCTATGAGAAAACAGCAAGTGGACGTGTAAATAAAGGGGATATAACAATTGAATTTTATGCAAAAGATCTAAAAGATGCACAAGGAAAATTAGTTCTTCAAAAAGTAGCATTAACAGGCGCAGCCTCTTCTAAAATACGTAGTATTATCGGAACGCGTTCTATGTTAAGTTATTTAGTCGATTCGATAGATACTTCGTCATCTATCGTTAAATTTACAGGAAAAGGTGATGGACATGCCGTTGGAATGAGTCAATGGGGTGCGAAAAATCGTGCAGATGCTGGTCAAACGTATAAAGATATTTTGAATTTCTATTATCCAGGAACTTTATTAACAACATCTTACACCGCACACTCTTTAGATAAAACAGCGCCTGTTATTAGTAATGTATCACCTTCTTATATCAAAGATTCACAAACCATTACTTTATCTTATTCAATAGATAAAGTATCAGCTGTTTCAATTATTGCTAAAGATACAAATGGAAACGTTGTAGCAAATCTTCAAAAAGAAACGGTTCAATCTGCAGGAAATGGAGTTATTTCCTGGGATGTAACAGGTGTGTCAGATGGCACTTATACATTTGATATTATCGCAACCGATGGCAACGACAATCGTTCTACTTCTTCTGTTTCTTATTCATTATTTAAACCGAAAACAGGAACAGTTACCGCCAGTTCACTCAGTGTCCGAAGCGGACCTGGAACAAGTTATTCCATTTTAGGTTATGTAAAATTAAATCAAACGGTTTCTATTATCGGTATGGAAGGAAATTGGTATTTAATTCAATATGGAACAGGTACAGGATATGTTTCCGCTACATATATTACCAATGTAAACTAAAAAAAGAGAGCATTAGCTCTCTTTTTTCATTTCTTCTATTTTTTGAAGCCATGTTTTTCGTTTGGTTACAACAAATTTATATTCTTTTTCTTTTGTTTTAATCAAAAGCCCATTTGGCACAACACCCATTGTGTTACGCAATGAAATCTGCTGAATTTCATTGAGCAATATCGTTGTTTCTTTTCCTTGAATATTCACCCCATGTGGTTTGTGAATAACTTCGTTTTCCGTTAAATAAAGCTTTCCCCCAACGCTTTCAATCCCTTTGAATAAATTTGCTATTCCTTCGTAAAGTATCGTTTCAGACATTTGATCACGCTCCCTTTTTAATAAATATGCAAAAAAAATTCAAAATAGACTGTTTATTTTTTGTATCTTTTTATGTTATACTTTTTTTAGAAAAAAGAAATGAGGGATTGCTTTGTTTACACTTGATCATCTTTTTGACGCATTACAAAGTCATTGGGAAACTCAGGCGGATGTTCAACAAGTCGAAATTGTTGCAGAAGATATGATTCGTTTACCTAACCATGTTTGCAGAAATTTTATAATTAAAACCAAAGAATGGCAATACGATTTTGAAGAATGGCAAAAACTTACGGCACGTTATTTCACTAAAGAAAAAATAAAATCTGGCAGAACTTCTCTTTCCGAATTGCGCGCTTTTTTTGATGAAGATATGCTCGAATTTTTCGAAGAATATCGTCCAAAACTTTTATTCAACGACGAAGAACTAGATATTACTACATTTTTAACAAGTGATCAAAATTTATCTTTTGGTACAAATATGGATACATAGAAACGGTCTATTGACCGTTTTTTTTAATTAAAAACATAGTTTTCATGGTATGATGAAAAAGAATTCAAAAAAAGATAGGAGAGAAAAAAATGCAAAAAGATACGGAACATGTGAAAAAACTATTGGAAAAATACAGTCATTTAGATATTACCAATCCAGAGAAATTCGCCACGTTAAAAACATTGACGATTGATCAAGATGTTCGTCTATTAACAAAGATTGCTACTTCTGGTTTACGCCCTTTAAAAGATGAACTTTATAAGGTTCACTTTATCTATACCCACTATCAGTTTATTAAAAACCATTTAAAAGTTTTAATTTGTAAATATGAAGGAGGAGGAGCTTCTACGGATAAAACACGTTTGTTAATTCAAGCGTATTTAGATTTTCTTCAAACGGGAGAAATACCAGAATTCAGTGAACGTAGTTGGAAGATGCCTCGGATCGGAAGCGGAGAAGATTGGATGAATTGGATCGATTCCATGTGTGAAATGTATCACGGAAATGAAACCTCTTTTATTAAAAGCAAACAAATTCTTTTCCAACAATATGAACATTGGTTAAAAACAAGTATTGCTCAATACGACCAGTTTTATCGAAACAACGAACACTTTTTAAATATGGGAATAAAAGATGAGAAGAGGGCATATCATTTCTTAAATGAACAAACAGGGGAAAAAGGAAGTATCTTTTTAGAAACACCTATGGAAATTTCTTATTCATTTAAAACAAAACCAATCTCTGATTGGTTTGAAAACTTGTTAAATATTAAATGTAAATAAAAAGACGCTTTGCTAGCGTCTTTTTTCATTATTTACATATCTTTAGATCGCACGTAAAATTCTTTTTCATACAGTCCGAACCCAGTATCTGTTAATCCTTCAAAACGATAAAGAAACTTCCCATAGTCCCATTTGTTATCTTGCTCAATCGCATCAACGATCTTCAATGTTCTTTTCTTACCGAATATTTCTTTTACTTCTGTTCCATTAGGAATTCGTTCTTCACCTTTAGGAGAAGGATTTAATTCAATCATTTCATAGGTTTCAAATGGAAACCAAGCTAATACTGATTTCACATCATTTTTTGAAGAAAATACATGTGCATTTTTCACATCGCTAAATGTTGATTCAGGATGTTGTGTATGACCATCATAACCAAAATATTTTCCATCTACTTTCAGTAAACAAGAACCTACGGGTGCAAGAGTTTTAAACATTTCTACCATTTCATTTTCAGTAATTGTTCGAATCATCCATTATCTCTCCATTCTTTTTTTAAGAATTATTACGTTATTCATTATACCCATTTTCAAAAAAATGGGTGAAAAAATCAATATATTAATGAAAAAGAAGCTTTTTAGCTTCTTTTTTTATAATAATTCTAATGCGTCAGGAAGTAATGATTTTCGATTTTTTGAAATCATTTTTCCTATTTTCCAAAGTTTTTCTAAAATTTCTTTCGCTGGTTCCCAGCGCATTTTTGTTAATTTATCGCTTTGAACATAATGTCCATCAATATCTAACACAGCATAATCGATCCCTTTTACTTCATACGAAGTGTCAACGTAAAATTTAGCGATTTTGATCATCCCGTCATATACATTAAGTGAAAAATAATCACCTGTGAAACTAATAATTTCTATTTCTATTGAACCTTTTCTTTTCTTTATCGAAACATTTTTATTGTATCCTGATTTAATTTCATATTCATGTTGCTTGTTCAACACTTCATCTAATAATTGACATGTTGTTTTATAATGTTTATGAATCTTATTTTCGTTTAATTTTCTCATTAACTCCTTTTTTTCTTCTGTTTTTTGTTTTATTTTTTTAAACATCTTTTTCCCTACTTTCTTTGTATAATTTTTATACATTCTATTATATCTATTTTGCGTAAAATAGGTGAAAAAGATAAAAAACAAAAAATCTGTATGGATTTTTTTCACACAAACGTTCTTTTTACATTATAATAACGTCGTAAACAAAAAAAGAATGGAATCATGAAAGGATGATAAAACATGAGTAACGAAAAAAAGATCATGACTAGCGAGGAATTACTGAAAGCCATTTTTGATTTACCTGCCCAATACGCAGTAAAAGAGTATCCTTTACCAGAAGGTGCAATTTTTGTTAGCAATGGAAAAAAATAAAAAAGAAGCCCTTTGGCTTCTTTTTTTATGCTACAATAATAAAGAATTTAGTAGAAGGGAATGATTTTCATGCAACAAACAGTTAGTTTATTTGAATTGATTAAATCTGAATCAAAAAAAGAAAAATACGAAAATACCTTTAACAAGTTAATCGAACTTTTTACACAAGAAGAAAAATTAGAGGAATTTGAACAATTGCAAAATGAAAAAACGAATGCAATGAAAGAACTTTTAGCTCTATCAAAAAATGCTGTAACAAATGAATGGATCGAAATTGTTAATCGTACAAATCCGAATACAAATGATTTTGAACATGACATTCTTACAATTATTAATACAGATATCCCAACAAAAGAACAATTTTTATATGTCGCTTTTATCGAATTATCTATTGATAAAATCGATCAAATAAAACTATTGGAATTGATTAAAAACTCTGTTTGTTATCATAGTTTAAATATGCTTTTCTCTTTATCTGATACTATTTTTGAAAAACTTTAAGACAACAAAATAATTAAAAAAATCACGCTATTTAGCGTGATTTTTTCATTTCTTCCATAATACTTTCACCTTCAACATCAATGTTTGGTAATAGTTTATCCAGCCATTTTGGTAGATACCAAGCGAATTTCCCCATTAGCGTCATAATAGCAGGCACAAGGGTTAATCTCACGATAAACGCATCAAATAATACCCCAAAAGCAAGTGCCATTCCCATTACTTTAATCATGGCATCAGGTGTTAACATAAATCCAATAAATACAGCAATCATAATTAATCCTGCTGCTGTTACCACTTTTCCGCTATCGCGAACACCATCTAAAATTGCTTTTTTAGGATCTCCTGTGTGCGCATACACTTCTCTCATTTTACTCACTAAGAAAATTTCATAATCCATTGCAAGTCCAAATAAAATCCCCATTAAAATAATAGGTAAAAATGCTAATACTGGACTTGAAGCGGGGAATCCAAATAGTGTAAGAAAATGCCCATCTTGCACGATAAATACAACAAATCCCATTGTAGCCCCCATAGATAATAAAAATCCTAGAACCGCTTTTAAAGGTAATAACAAGGAACGGAAAACCAACACCAAAATAACGTATGCTAGTCCTACAATCAACAATGCGAAAATTGGTAAAGCGTCGTTTAATTTTTGCGTTACATCAATATTCATTGCGGTTGTTCCTGTTACCATCAATTCAACATGATGCTCTTTTTTTGTTTCGTTTGATTTTTTACGAATTTTTTTCACAAGTTCTTTCGTCTCTACATCATTAGGTCCCGTTTTGGGTGTCACAGAAATCATATAAATTTTCCCTGAAGGACCTGGAATAGCAGGCGTTGCACCTTTGACACCAGAAATCTTATTTAATTCTTGCGAAATATCATTCATTGCTTGTGGTGTTAATTCTGTTACTTTATTTGTTTTTGCTACAACAACTAATGAAGCGTGGATTCCTTCTCCGTATGCTTTTGTTAATAGATCATAGGCTTTTCGTTCTGTTGTTTTTGTTGCTTTTGTATTTCCGTCATCAGGCAAACCAAGATTCATATGAAAAAATGGAAGTGTAATAGTTACGAGTAACGCAATGGATACAAGAGAGACTATGAATGGATGTTTTGTAACAAACATTCCCCATTTATTCGTACTTTCTTTTTTCTCTTTAGTACCCGTCCTACGTTGTAAAAATTTGTTTTCGTTTGATGGAGCTATTTTATGTCCGATCATCCCTAATACAGCAGGCAAAACAATCACCGCTACCAGTACAGCCGTTAAAATACTTAACGCTGCTGATATTCCCATCATTGTTAAAAATGGGATTTTTGTAACAGCTAATCCTAAAAGACCAATAATAACTGTAATCCCTGCAAACACTACAGCACTTCCTGCTGTTCCAATTGAAATAGCAATTGCTTCTTGTACAGAAGAGCCTTTAGCAAGTTGTTGCTTAAATCGAGTAATAATAAAAAGTGAATAATCAATCCCTACCGCTAGTCCTAACATGGAAGCTAATGAAAGAGACACGGATTGAATATCAATAAAATGGGTTCCAATTACAATCGTTAACAAACTTAAACCAAGTCCCATTACTGCGACTAAAATAGGCATACCAGCAGCTAAAAAAGAAGCAAATGTAAGAGATAAAATAAAGAAAGCAATCACGATTCCTACCGCTTCAGCAGCATGTGAATCATCAGATGTAGAGAATCCAACATTACCTGTAAGTTCTGTTTGAATGCCTGCATCTCTTGTTTTTTCAATATTTTTTAACATCATTTCTTTTGATTTTTCTGTTAGTTTTTCTGCTTGTATTTTATATGTAACCTCTGCATATCCTACTTTTTTATCTTCCGTCAGATTCATTAACTGCATAGGTGTTACAACCGTATCAACTGATGAGTCTTTTTTAATATCAGTCACTAAATCCGTTATTTCTTTTGCTACTTTTTCTGATTGCAATGTTTCATTTTTAGGTGCTTTAAAAACAATTTGTACTTTTGCATTTTGTTTTTCTGATACATTAAATTCTTTACTAATGACTTTCGCCGCTTTATCTGCAGGCGTATTAGGAATGGACGTGTCATCAATAAAAGCAGGTCCCATTTTAATGGCAAATGCCCCTAAAACGATTAATAAAATAAGCACGCTACATACAATACTTTTTTTGTATGTTACTGCCCAATTCCCAATTTTAAAAAGATATTTTGCTATGATAATCTCCTCCTATTTCACATCTTTTTCAGGGAACAAATTCATGTTGAAAAATTCAGGTTGATTCAGTTCTTTTTGATTCATTTGATTTTTTACAGCCGAGATGAGTAGTTCCATCCCTTCCTCTATTTTTTTTTGTTCTTCTGGTTTTAATAAATTTAGTACATCAACAAAAGATTCATTTACAATAGTCGTTACATTCTTTTGTAATTCTTTTGCAATGTGATCGGAAACAAATATAATGAACGAACGTTTATCCGCAGGATTTTGTTTTTTTACTAATATTTCTTTTGAAACAAGACGTTCTACAATATCCGAAATGGTACTTTGTGTCATTTTCAGGTTTTGCGTTAGTTGTTTAATGGTCACCTGTTTATGAACAATTGTTTCAGCAATAACTTTTGCTTGAGGTACTGTAATTCCATATTCTTCTGCTCGTTTTTGAAGAACTTTCATCGTATAACGGTGTAAAAAATCAACAGATTCGCGAACAAAATCAGCTTTTTTTAACATAATATTCCCCTTTCTAAAAATAAATCGTACACGATATATCCTATAACTACTTCCTTTTACTTGTCAATCCTTTTAAAAACAAAAAAAGACGGAGTGCTCCGTCTTTTTTTTATAGTTTATCAAGTAAACTTTTAAATTCTAATTCCTCAAACTTATTTCGCGTTTTTTCTTTATCAAAATGAAGTTCTAATTGAGAAAGAGCTGTCGAAGCAAATGGTTCAAGATCGGTTTTAATCGTTGCTAATTCCTTGCTCAAAAAAGCTGCTTCTTTTCCAACAATACCAGAATCAATATTTTTTAGTTCTTCTGATAATTCTCTGGCTTTTTCGATAAAACTCACTTCATCTTTTACGTTTAATTCTTTTACTTTCCCTTTAAACGTTTTATCATCTACTAATTTAAATAAGTTAATGATTTCTTTACCAATCTTTTTATCCCATTTCTTATGTAATAATTCTTGTACTTCTTTTGCCATTTCGGCATTTGATTTTTTGAGCATTTTTGCAATTGGTGATTGTTTAATACCCAATTCTTCTTTGAAAAACGTTTTTAATTCTTCTTCTGGTGTATGCTCCATCACATCGTAAATATGTTCAATTGTCCCGTATTCTTGAAGTAATGGAAGAACGGATGTTGGTCCGACGCCTGAAACGCCTGGTATGTTATCACTTGAATCACCTTCAAGAGCTTTCATATCAATAATTTGAATCGGTTTTAACCCATAAATTTCTTCAAAAGTTAAGGGTGTATATTCAAATACGCCATCTGGAATTGGTAATGTTTTAGGATCAAGTCCACGTTCTTGATAATATTCTTTTGCTTTACTTGTTGTTAACCAAACACGTGTTTTTTCTGTTACTAACTGCAGAGCATCTTGATCTTTTGTTAAGATATAAACAGGAATTTCATCTTCTAAGTGTGTTGAAAATGTCCCGATAATATCATCCGCTTCTTGTAGGTAAACTTTTGGGTGAAATTATATAACTTTATAATATTTATTTACATTACATTTTAACATAAAGGAATTCTTTTCAAAAAACATTTCAACCAAAAATAAAAAATATGGGTGAAATAAAAAAGGGAATGAAAAATTTTCCTATAATACTTATAACAGAATACATATCATGAGGTGATGAAATGAGCAAACCGTTAAACAAATTCAAATTTGTTACAAGGGAAGTCGATATTGAGGAGAACTGGGAAGGTGAATTACAAAAAGAAACCATTGCTATTATTGGCATTCAGAATTTAGACAATGGCATTATTATCCCCCATCCTTTAACAAATTTTATTAAGAAGAATTATCGATATAAAGGTATGTCTTTAAGTGCCCAATTAAATCCAGCAAGAGAAATATGTAAGTTTTTAAATTTCCTTTACGAAAAGATTAATGAAGGTGACGAAAGTTTTATTTATTTAAAATCTCAAGGAATAAAAGGTTTAAAAAGATTACACGGCAGTTTATATATTACAAAAAAAACCCAAGAGGGTTTACAATACAATACGATTAAACAAATTGAACGTTATTTAGTTAAATTTTACGCTTATTTGAAAGATATTGACTTAATTGATGAGGACTTTGTAATTGAAAAGCAAGAACATAAATTAAAAAATAACGGTTATTCTTCTTTATTCAATCAGGGAGAACTCCTAACAAGATACCCATCTAAACGAGGAAAAATCGAAAACAAATTGAAAGATTTTGGTCAAAATCGATATCAATTGGTCGTCGAATTTATTGAAGTGGCAAAAGGCAAATATCCAGAAATTTCTTTAGGACTCTGTTTTCAATTCTTCGGAGGTTTACGTCGTGGCGAAGTTGTCAATTTAACAAAACACAACATTAAACCAAAACCAAGCGGAAGCTACGGGGATAAAGGTTTCGTGATTGAAATACGAGATAATCAACACACTTTGTTTTCTCATTTAAAAGACACAACTAAAGAACATGTGAAAAACCCGAGAAATCAAACATTATTAAACAGTCCTTACTTAAGAGAAACTTACAAACAACATCTTCAATGGTTAAAAAAGAATGAAAAAGAACACAATAACGCATTATTTATTTCCAAAAGAGATAAAAAGCCTTTGTCAGGTGCAATGTATCAAAAAAAATTTGAAAATGTAAAAAAAGAATTTCTTAACCAATTATTAAAAAAACGCCGATTTGAAGATTATGAATTTTTAATTTCTGCGCCGTGGTCAACGCATATTGGACGAGGTATTTTTACTAATTTTCTTATTGATATGAAAGCCTCTATTTCCGAAATAGCAATTGCTCGCGGAGATTCAAATTTTAATTCAGCTATTCATTATGTAGAAGAAAAAAACGCACTTAAAAATTTAGATGAGGCATTAGAAGCCATTTCTGATGCTCATAAGAATCAACTTGCAGATATTTCAACTGAACGCATTAATAAATGGAAGGATGTTACCTATTTTGACTAATGATAATTTTTTGAATACTAGAGAAGTGATGGAACGTCTTAATATTACACACAAAGTTTTTGAACGAATAAAAGAAGAAGAAAATCTTCAATCTAAATCGATAAAAAAGAGAGCTTCTGTTTATTATCCTGTTTCTATCATTGAAGAACTAGAATCAAAAAAAGAGCACTTACTTACCTCTATAGAAGATGATTATTATACAGAGGAAGAGGTTTTAACACTTGTTCAAACCAAGTATATTCCAAACAGCATAAATGACGAGAAATTTTATGTCCCTTCTTTAGTTAGAGGAACAAAAGGATATAAATATCCCAGAAAATTTTATGTTTTTCCGAAAAAGTCAGTTCAAAAGTATTTAGAATGGAAAGAAAAAGAAAACGAAGAAATTTCTTTAGTCGATCCTTATTTGGAATTCGAAAGGCAATTGAAAGAACAGGATATCGAATTTCCAGAAAATCTTTCAGAAACAAAAAAGATTTGGTTTCGCTTTGTAAAAGACCATTTTTTATCTACTTCCCGAAATGAAGTTGGTATAAAAAAAGAAATAAATCGGTTTGTAAAAGAAACAAAGTTTCTAACCATAATTCCAAAAGAAATTAATGAAATGTTAGAAAAAGAAATAAACTTGTTATTTCTTGGTGACAAACAAAAAGAAAATTTTCGAATCGACCTTTACAAATTCCTAAGATATGCTCATTTTATTTTTATTTCTCAAAATAAAAAAACTTATTCAATAGAAAAATTGAAAAGTCCTTATATTAAAAAGAATGTTAAAAGCAAGGAAAACAGTTTATATTCTTATGATAATTACAAGAAGGTTTTTGATTATTGTAATATGTTTGAATTTCATTCAAAAAATGCTATCAATGACTCAGGATATAGTTTTTCTTGGCTATACGTATCGATCCATTTAAACAACGCATGGAGACATCATGATGTAGTAACAGGTATTCCTAGAATAAAACCTGAAGAAGTTGGCATCACTTCCTTAAAGGAATTAAAAAATCGAAAATTAACGTTTGAAGAAGCAGAAAAGATTATTAATCAAATTAAAAGAACTTATATGATTCACGGGAAAACAGGGAACACAAGACGTTTTTTTTGTTCAAAACAATTAATGATTTCAATGGCAACTTGTCTATGTTTTTGCGAATTACATATACGAAAAGAAAATCCTTTTCTTGAATGTTTGATTTATTTTAAAAACAAAAATAAAATTTTCACAAAACTTCTCCACAAAAATTTTTTTTACAAATTTGAAGAACCATTTATTTTTGAATCGAGAAAAATGAACCGTACTTTACTTACTTTTGTTGATAGCATTATTCGTAAAAGTAGTAAGGGTAATTCTCTTGAGACTACTAAATATTTAAGAGGTCATAGTAGTATTGAATCAACGAATGTTTATGTTCAAATTTCACAAGAACATCTTGATTTTCTAACAGAACAATTATTTTCTAGAGATTCTTTTGGATATATTCCCGAATTATTCGCAAAATTATTATATGGACAAGAAGAAAATTTTGAACTACGCAGTTCTCAAATTAACGAAATCAAAGAAAAATTGGGAAGCGTCTATAAACTTGAATGGATATCTGGAGTATTAAATCAATTCAAAGAAGAAAAAAACCTTATTGACGATTTGTTTCAAACAATGGATGAAGAAGAAATGAAAAATTTACATACAAAAATTACTTTAGATCTCCTTCCATCAAAAGAGGAAAACTATCAATGTCTCATGTCCGAAACAGGTTGCGTCTATCCCATGAGAAACTGTTACTCATGCCCTCTTTCAATACCAAATTATTATGCGATTTCTTCAATATGCAACCGCGTTTTAAAAAATATCGTAGAATTTAATAGTTGCTTTGAAAAAGCGAATTTAGAAGCAGAAAAAACAAGATTATCTAATCTTTTACATCGTGATTTGCAATTATTGCAAAACGCAATGAATAAATTTGGAAAAGAGGAAGTGTATCAAATACTTGAAGTAGATTCAAAGATTTTTAAAGAAGCATTGAAAAATTTACCGAATCACAAAGAATACATTACATTAAAAAAGGGTGATTAAATGAGTTCTTCATTTAAAAAAGAAAACGATTATATTATCGATTCATTATCAGAAGAAATCTTTGATTTTGATGAAACAATCAATTACACAAAAGAGATTTTATCTGATTTAAATGACCTTTCTGAATACACTACTTGCGAATTTGAAAACGATGAATGGTGTGTATATGAACCTGTTCGAAAAAGTTCTTTACATTTCCATTTTTCAGAACTTGATAAAATTAATACATCAAGTTCTGGAATTAAAGCAAAAACTTATTTTAAATGTTGGGTTGCAGAAAGAATAAGTTCCAGTTCAATCCCTCACTCTTACTCGAATTACAATAATGTTCTTAGGACGATAAAATACACTAACTTCTTTGATATTAATCGCCTTAACGATTTTATTTATCACCTTGAACATGAATTAAATTACGTAGATGAAACAAAAATTCGTTTTGTTAATTCTATTTTGAATTTTATTTCATACGTTGATGAAATAGATGAAAATAGTAATTATACGAAAGAATTACTTCTTTTACGTTCAAAATTTAAAACAAAAGACGTTATTCGCACGCTCCCTAAATCGCAAGATATTTTGAAATTTTCGTGGTCTATTGATCATTTTATAAGAAAAAACAATCTCAATGAGAAAGAAAATACACATACATGGATTCGATTTTTCCCTGTTATTCTATGGTGGAAACTAACAACCGTTATCCCTATTCGCGCTTCTGAATTTTGCGATATCAAAAAAAATTGTTTGATAAAAAAGGAAAATGAATGTTGGATTAAACTTCCGAGAAAAAAACAATCACAAGCAAAAACTGTTGAACTTTTGGAAGTTGAAGACACAATAAAGATTTCCCAAGAAATTTATGATATGATTCAATCATACATAGATTTAACGATTGATTACAAAGATTCTGACACGTTAATTTCTTATAGTTGGCTGTTAAAACATGGATATGGTAATAATGCAAAAAAGAACAAATTTTCTTTCGCATTAAACAATTTTCGAACCTTATTAAATTCTTTTTATGAAGAGTATGTCTTTGAAGATCACAAAGATTTTCCAATAAACGATCTATTAAAACCAAATGACACACGACACCTTTCTTTTTTATCTTTACTTATGCAAGGCGTTCATCCAGTTGAAATTGCACGATTAGGCGGTCATAGTGATATAAAAGCGCAGTATCATTATCATCAACATCAAGAATATTGGGTTGATTCTGAAGTCGAAAAATTAATGTCTTCTTTTGATTTACAAGGTTCTTCTTTTCAATTAAATAAAGCCGATGATTTAAAATCAACAACTCTTGATATGCGTTTTAAATTATTAGCTTTATTAAAAACACCTGTCGAAGAATCTTTCAAAAAACTCAGTATCGGTTATTGCACAGACGAATTGCAAAGATGTCAAACTGATTGTTTTTTCTGTCCGTTTTGGAAAATTTCAAAAGAAGAATTTAATGAAAAATCTCATGAAATTGATCAAAAACGCAAAGAAGTTTTGTCCAATATTGATGACCTAACATCATTTTTAAGAAATATACATCAAAACATTTTATCTGATGGAGAAACTGAATTTCATCCTATTTATGAACGACAACTTAAAACCACATCAAATAAAATTAAAGACGAGATTTATAAACTATCCAAGATAAAATTTATTACAGAAGGTGAAGAAAATGACTAAAACAGGTAGAAAACAAAAAATTTATCCACAAAAAGAGATCGATTCTATTCTCGATTTGTACATTGAAGAAGAAGATGTTTATGGGAAAATTGAATATCTAAAAGTTCACCGCTTTGCGCTGAATCTTTATGAAAATCAGAAAATTCCTTATAAATTATCAGAAGATTATTGGAGAAAACCCAACAGACAAGGACGTATGACCATTGATAATTATAACAATGTAATTGTTGATAACGTTCTCGCTTCTAACAAAAGAGAAATTACAATTGTAAATGTAGAAGATGCCGTTTTAAAAAACAAAGGGAATCTTGATATTCTTATTTCTACCCTTAAAACTAATGAAGAACAGTTGCGTATCTGCATTGAAAAAGAAAACGAACTGGAATTAAAAGTGAAAAAACTTGAAAATGCATTGCAAGAAGAAAAACAGAAAAATAAAATCTTGGAAGAAAAAAGTGACATTCTTCAAACAACTTTATTTCAATTTTTTGAATATGGAACTTCTACAGATGTTCCTATTATAAATCTACTGAATTCAGGAAAAACAAAACACAAAAGAGTAAAAAACGCATTTGATAAAATCTTTGATTCACCTGATCAGTTTTTGGAAATGTTAGAAGAAAAAACGGAAGTAAAAAATAAGGTAGTCCCAATAAAAAAAGAAACGGAAAATATCCTAAATGATTATGATTTTTAAAAAAAGACCCAAAGGGTCTTTTTATTTATCACTTAACAAATCATTTAATTTTTGATTTTTTGTTTCATTTATCAATTTTAATCGACATGTCGGATTATTAAAAATCGACTTTAATATATTTGTTTTTACATCCTTTGATATGTATTCATCGATTACAATTTCATCGTCAATTTTATCATAATTTAAACAAAATTCACCCCTAGATAATTCAAAATAAAATTTAAAAAATACATTTTTCAAGGTAAAATTTACAAAAGTTTCATTATGAATTTTTTCTAAGAGAACCTCTTTTACTTCAATCGTCTCACTATTTTTATTAAAAATTTCATCAAGCCGCAGAATCAAATAATATACATCATTAATCTTCTCTAAAAAATCATCATGTATAGGAATTTTATAAAGTATTCTATTGAAATCAATAAATTCTAAATCTCCATAAAAACCATATTTATCTACCAATTTCATCCCTGTAAAAATTTTTTCTTCAAAGAAAAGTTCTGCATAAACACTAGATTTATTATCAGAAAAACTTCCTGAAAAAGTCCAACAATTGCGAATTTTTTCATATTTTTCAAAATATATATCAAAATTATTAAATTTAACTGGCTTCACTAATTTCTCCCCTTCTATTTCAATAATCTTTTTTAATTATTTAAACATAAACTCACCATTTTCTTTTATTTTATAGTAAAATAAGATAGTTGAAGAGTTAAAAAGGGGGAATTTATTTATGACAAACAAATTATTACTTATTGATGGTTCATCCATGTTATCAACTTCTTTTTTTGGAAGTCTTGGTCAAACAAAATATTATCGAGTGAAAACAGAAGAAGAAAAACAAGCAGAACTTGAGAAACTCATGAAAACAAGCGATGGACGTTACACAAATGGAGTGTACACGATGGCTAAAATACTGTTAAATATTCTAGAAAAACAAAAACCAACTCATATCGCTATTTGTTGGGATGTAAATCGTTCAAGCTTAGAACGTAAAAAGAAATTTGACGGTTATAAAGCTCACCGTAAGGACACAATACCTCAACTCGGTTTACAATTTGGCATGGCGCAAGATTTATTTTCCGCTATGGGTATAAAAAATTTCAAATTGGAAGCGCATGAAGCCGATGATATCATTGGTACATTTGCAAAAACGTTTGAAGAAGAAATTCCTACATATGTAATGACAAAAGACCAAGATGCTCTTCAACTCATTACAGATAAAACACGTGTTTGGTTAAATACAAGCAAAGCGAAAGAGATGTATAAAGAACGAGGAATTGTTCTGAAAAATCTCCCTATTCCAGATGGCGTATTCGAATATACACCATTAACATTTGAGGAGGAATATGGAATTAAACCCATTCAAATTATTGATATGAAAGCGCTCGAAGGAGATTCAAGTGATAATATTCCAGGAGTAAAAGGAGTGGGACCAACAAGTGTTATTCCACTTTTAAAAGAATATGGAAATATTGAAGGCATCTATGAGGTTATCGAAAATAATCCCGAAAAGGAACTAAAAAAATTCTTCAAAGAAGAACTTGGGATCAAACAGTCTCCTATTGCCAAACTTTTAAAAGAACCAACAGATGCTGAACCTCTTGTTGGTAAAAAAGCAGCTTTCTTAAGCAAAGAACTCGCGACGATCAAAACAGATCTCGAACCCTTTAATGGTTACTCATTAGAAGATTTGAAATTCAATTTTGATAAAGAAAAAACGCGAAATAAATTTCGCGAACTTGAGTTTAAAAGTTTGATTGATAAAATTTAAAAAAAGACGCATAATGCGTCTTTTTTTAAATGGGATGGAAGCAATCAATCGGTAAAACTTATTTAAACAAGTTTTAAAACGTTAAATAATACTCAACTTGTTTCTCCTTAATTACAGTAAAGGAGGAATTTTAATTGGCAACTATAAGTAATTCATCTTCTAATTGTCGCATAATACTCAAAATTGAAGTATAGCTTTTTTTTAATATTACAAATTTAATACCCTAAGGATTCTAATTATTTGCATTTTAAACAAGGTTTTTTTCTTTTAATCATTACATGAGGTGATAAAATCCATTCGTGACCTTTCTTACATTTCCAGTAGATCTTTTTTGAAGTTCCAGGAACAATTGCATCAGGCGTCAACGTTCCATTTTTATCTTTATCCCAAAAAGAAACTAAGTGCGGAAAATTAGTTGAAAAACTCGTCATATGCGTCACTTTTTTATTCACGCAATATGGACACCCCGTTTTTTGTTTTCCAGTTCTTGAATATAAAGAAGATTCCCATTCGTGTTTTTTATCGCAAATCCACCATATTTTCTTACTTGAACCAGATACAACAGAATAAGGAGTTAACTCGCCATTTTTTTCAGGATGCCATTCTTTAGCTAATCTTGGATTAACAGTCGCTAAACAATTGTTTAAACATGGTCTTTTATTGCAACAATATGGACACAAAGCTTTTTCCTTATTCGTTCGGGAATAAATTGTCGCTTCCCATTCATGACCTTTAATACATTTCCACCAAACTTTTTTATTAGAACCTGAGGTAAATGATTCAGCTTTTAATTCACCGTTTTTTTCTTTATTCCATTCTTTTGCAACATTCGGATCTGAAATTCTAATATTATTTTCTTTTATCTTGAAAATATAATTACTTAATATATTAATTCGTTCTTTTGATAAATCAATATCTATTTTTCCTGGTTTGAATTTATCTTTTTGTAAAAATAAAAGAATTGAATATATAGCTTTTTCTAAACTCACTTGGTTTCGATAGTAAACATCGTATAAAACCGATCCATAAGGATTTAAAATTGGTAATAATTTTTTTTCATTTATGTTTTCTCTTACTCTTATTAGTTTTATACCATTCTCTTTGAGAAACTTATTTTTTTCTTCATCAATTATTTTTTTCTCCTTATGATAAAAATATCCATCGAATTCAATTGCAATTTTTAAAGATGGAATAAAAATATCTACCTCCACTTTTTTACTTTGAAATTTAAAAGTGTGCCTATTTAATGCGTCATTGAATATTTTTTTTATGTAATAAAATATTGCTTGTTCTGAATACGATGTTCCTCCATTATGGCATTTGGGACAATTATTATAACCTCTATTGTGGACTTTTATTCTCCATTTATGACCGTTTTTACACTTCCACCAAGCTTTATAATGACTTCCGATACTAACTTCATATGGCGTTTTTTTGTTTTTATCAAAATCCCACTCTTCTAATAGATGAGGATGAGTATATGCGATAGAATTAGTGTTATTAATTCTGAATCGTCTGCAAAATGGACAATTTCTTTTTTCAATTGCTCTGTGCCTAATAGTATCATCCCATTCAGAATTGCATGTTTTACATTTCCACCAAACTTTTGAATTACTATTCGGTATATATTCTTCAGGTTTTTTCTTATTTTTCTCAAAGTTCCATTCTATCATTAGTTGAGGAAATAATATATCCAAATTATATTCTTTATGTGCTTTTTTGTTAGAGCAATAAGGACATTTACTATTTGAATTTATTCTATTTGTTACAACTTGCTTCCATTCATGACCTTTCTCGCATTTCCAATAGACCTTCTTAATACTTTTAAATGTAATATCTTTGGGGTTCAAGTCTTTGTTTTTATCAAAATCCCATTCTTTTAACAATTCAGGGTGAGTTGTAGAGAGGGATTTTTCAATAGGTATTTTCTTTCCTATGCAATAAGGACATGAACTTTTATCTTTTCTACTATTAGGGGTGGCTTTCCATTCATGTCCTTTTTTACATTTCCAATATATAATTTGATTAGAATGTCTAGCGACGTTATCAGGTGTTAAGTCGTTATTTTTATTTATGTCAAATTCTTTTGCTAATTCTGGAGCTAAATTAGCTAATGTATTGCCTTTTTTTATTGCTTTTTCCATTGTTATTTTCCCCAATTTTCTCGCTTGTTCTTTTTTATATTTCATACTACAAATAGGACATTTTGCACCTTTCGCCTTAGAGTCGATTCTAGTTCGCCAATTATTTTTACATTCTTTACATATCCACCATACTTTTTCTTTACTGTGGCAAGATAATAAATAAGGTGACAAGTGGCTGTTTTTTTCATAATCCCACTCTAATAAAATTTCTGGATTAACATTAGTTAAGATATTTTTTGAATTAATTTTAGACATTTAAACACCTCGCTTTTACCTATTTTACCATGTTATCTTACTTTGTGAAGTACATTTTCAAACAATAAAAGCAGCCATTAGGCTGCTTTTATTGTTTAACCCACATATCACCTGCATATGTTCCGATTTTATGCCATGTAATAAATTTTCCATCACTCCGAGGATCAGGTTCAGTCCATCTTTCTTTTTCCGTCACTGTCTGAGGTGTTAACCAGGTTCCTGTATTTTGTTTTAAAGCAGGATCAGTCATATCGAAAGGTTTATAATACATTTCTACATTTGTTTTGAGTACAAGAGGTTGATTCACAGTTTTCACTGTACCAAGTAATGCATAATTTTCTTTCGTATTTATCCATTGAAGACCTTTCCACGTTTCAATTTGTGACCAATCTCCATTTCGATTTACTGCCGTTAATGTTTGAATACCGAGTAATGAAGGTGAATTTTTATAAACATCTGCATACATATAGGTCTGTTTTGTAAGAGTGATCGGGAATTTTTTTCCTTCAAACACTTGGTGTGGTTTTAATGTAATATATTTTAGCCCTGCCCATGTTTGAATCTTGTACCATATTTTACCTTCGCTATCACTCATTTTTTCTGTAGCAAATACACTTTGAGAATCAATTAAGCTTCCTTTTGTTCCATTGGGTTCATCATACAAATTAGTTAAATCCTGTAGCACATAAATATCTTTATTATATGTAGGATCTTTTAAATTAACCCAACCATATTTAAATTCATTTTCCGCTACCCAATACCAATCTCCAATTCTTCTTTCTGAATAAACTTGTCCAGGTCCTATTGTATAGGCTGTTTTAGTAGAAAAATCAGGATTTGTATATAATGGCAAATTTCGTTCTAAAGTAATTGTTTCTTTTTTTACTTGCGCAAGCGTGTTCGAAAAAAATGTAGAAGAGGTTCCTAAATTAGAAGTAAATATATTCTTTGTTTCTAATGGTAAACTTACATCCATATCAGAATATAAGTAAGAATATTCACGTCCATTGAACCAAGTAAGAATTCTTACATTCGGATACTTGCTTGGCAATTTTTGAAACATATCTTGAACAAACGACGTTTTACTGTTATCCCTATTCAAGCTCGTAACTTCCATCATCATCGGTTTATTTGGATACAATCGTCTTAATTCTTGATAAGTTTTATCAAAAACTTCATCAAATGTTTGAGTTTTCGCTTGAATTTTTGGAACATAAATTTGATATCCTAAATTTAAATCACCAGTTCCATCAATATTAGCTCCTTGGATATTAATCCAATCAACATAAAAATCTCCTGGATAGTACATTTCCATCATGTTAGAAAAGTTATTAGGAATAGATTCAGCATTTGGACTCCATACAAATTGAACATTATAAGCATCATTATCTCTGAATTTATCAACAATATAACGATATGCTAATTTGTATTGATCAGGATCCCATGTGTATTTTTCCCCTTCTCCAATTTGATTTTCAGTAGCACTGAAGTTTCGGAATGAACCATTCATACCACTTCCTAAGCGAATAAATATTGGTGCGTTGATATTTTTTAAATTTTTTGCCCAACTTTCAATACTTCCATCATAATTACCCTTTAAAATGCCTTCAGAATCATATCCCCAAGGATTATATCCCATTTCTAAATCTACAATAGGTACTTTATTTTTTTGAACAATCTTTTTCACTTCATCTGTAAAATAATCACTTTTATAAGAATCATAGGAAAATGTATCAGAAAGATGAAAAAAAGCTTTAATAGTTTCTGAACCAAATTTAGTTTTCAATTCTGTTTCCTTTTTTTCTACTGTTGATTGGACATTTTGCAAATCCTCTCTGCTGTATAATCCGAAAATGTATTTATTCTCAGGAAGAGTTAATGCATAATCTGTTGTAGATAATTCACCGATAGGTACTTTAGATGTATTAGTTGTTTTCGGAAGTCCTTCTATTGGTTGAAGAGAAAAAGTTCCTAACATATCATCTAATAAAACTTCTCTTTTTACTATTTCATGATCTGTTCCATAATCTTTGATATTATCTTTTGATGTTGTTAAATCAAATACATAAACACCTTGAGGTGTATTAACTAAATCCGTCACTTTTTCTGTTAAATCGTTTTTCAATCCTGAGCGAATTGCATATCTTGTTCTTGTAATTTCAACATTTTCATTATTCGTTTCTTTCATTGTCACTGTTTTTCCATCAGGTAATTTCTTAACGAAATCATCAATGTATTTTTGTCTTTTTTCTGATGATGTGGAATTATAATGTGTAATTTCAATTTTAAAATCATGAAAGAAAAAGCGTACATATTTTTCTGGTTGTTTATTATCTACAAAGAAATAAGAAGGAAAGTCTAAAGAATATCCTTGATAACCATTGTAAAGTCTTTTTTTCCAAATATCTTTTGTAGAACTTTCTAATATTTCAGTTCCAGGATAAGTGTTAACTGATTTTCTTTCCATTTCTTCTTTCCATAATGAAAAACGAGGATTTGTAATTTTAATCGGCGTAGCTTGGACAGAACCCGCTCCAAATTCCCAATTATGTCCAGTTTCGTCTGTGTATCCTGGTATATAATCCGCATTTTGTAATAAAAGTTCTCTAATTTGATCCCTTGAATAATCTGGGAATTGTTCCATTAAAAGCGCTGCAACACCTGCAACCATAGGTGTAGAAAATGATGTTCCAACACTTTGTTTATAGTCCCCGTTAATATTGGTTGTATATATTCTTACAGGGGCTGCAATATCAACAGCAGGTCCACTAGAAAAACAAAGACCATCTACATCAAAAAAATCTGGTATTTCTACTGCACATCGATAATCTCCTTGAGCGACATTTTGACTTATCGCAATATTATAAAATCCTCCAACAGTGATAGGCTCTGGATCTCTACCTGGATAACTAACATTATCTAAACTTTCGTCTGGAAGACCTTCATTTCCAGCGGAAATCACCAATAATAATCCCGCCTCATGTGCTTTTTTTACAGCTTCTTCTCTTGCTTCATTTTTAATCTCGCTTCCCATACTGATATTAACTATATCCATTTTATTTTCAATAGCCCAATAAATAGCGGCGGCAGTAGCTTCAGGAGGACTTAAATCAATTTGATCTTTTACTCTTACTGCATAAATTTCTGAGTTAGGAGCTATCCCTTTTATTCCTTTTCCATTGTGTTTGGCTCCTATAATTCCTGCAACCTCAGTTCCATGCCCTACAATATCTTCATTCCATGGTTTAGTTGAGTCATCTATACATTTATACGGAAATTCTTCGTTCGAAGTTTTTTCATATTTAATACAAGAAATTCCTCCAGCTATATTCCCTTCCAAATCAGGATGATCTTCTTTTATTCCTGAATCTATAATTGCTATTTTTACACCTTTCCCTGTTAAACCCTTATCCCACGCACTTTGCAAATCAATTCTTTTTCTGTCATCATCATATTCTTCTTCTGCGTAAACTGAACAATCGAAACAAAATAGAAAAATAATAACTAAAGAAAAAAATAAAATATTAGTTCTTTTCAAAATTCCCAACTCCGTTTTTATATTTTTATTTTATTTTTTTCGTTGCGATCCTTCATTAAGAATAATTTAATGAATTAAAAAGTTGAATTTTCAATTAAATATGTTAATTTCTTTAAAAAGGGGGAGAAATAATGAAAAAGAATATTTATTTTTTTATTTTAGTTATTTTATTGATTTTTAGTATTTTTTCTTATTTAAAAATACTGCCTAAAAAAATAGAAGAGGAGAATACAATTAATTATATAGTGGTTGAGTTGGATAAGAACGATTTTAAATATCTTTACGAAAATTATACAGTAAAAAAAGAACAAAAGCGTTTTACAAAAACAAATGAAAAGTTAAATAAAAAAAATCAATTTTTCTTAGTTACAAAAGCCAAATTCATAGACGACATAAAGAAAAATAAAAACATTTCTATTAAAGAAAAACGAGATATTTATAAGTATGTTGACAGTTCTGAAAAAGATAATATAATTAATTTTGAAAAATTTCCAAAAGATTTAACATGGTTCCAGATATCTTTTTTTTCTAACTTTATAACCTCTATATATGTTTTAATTGGAATTTGTTATTTTTTATTCAATAAATTTTCTTCGAAGAAATAACATTTTGTTTCACATAAAACATTGAAAAAAACTACAAATAAAAAATGTACTTTTAGTACATTTTTTATTTTCAAATTTATCAATTTTATTCTTCTTTAACAACCAAATAAGTCATTTCAAATTGGGAGAAATAATTACATCCTTTAATATAAAAAGGTTTATTAATTTTGCCCATAAAAAAATGTACCTACAACGCTTCGTGCCCTTCTAATTTAAACTGAGGGATGTTCATTTCCTTTAAGACTTCTTGCATTAAACCAAATTGAGCTCCAAGTTCAGGCGCTGTATCTTTTCGATTTGATTTGTATCCATCATATTTCTTTTTTCGATTTAAACTTGCACGATTGACGTCCCATGCAATTGCCATATGCGTTGGTTTTTGTTTTTCGATAATACGAAGTAATACTTTACTCATCGTATAAACGCCATTTGTGAATACACCTGTTGAAGTTTTCATCACTTTTTCCATTGCATTTGCGCGCTGTTCATCTGTTTTAGCTGAATAAAATTCACGTGGTACATTTCCAAAGAAACTCGTTGATAATAATGATGAGCCATCAATTAATACTAATTTATTCATTCTATCTCCCCCTTTAATCACTACCTTTTTATTATAGCATAAAAATGACTGTTTTTATGGTTTTAAAATAAATAAAAAGTGCACTTAAAAGCACACTTTTCATTCATTAATAATATAAAAATTTGTATCGGATGAATAGCCCATACATTCCTCTTTAATTACTTGCAAGAAGTAAGAATGTTCTTCTTTAAATTCTAATATGTTTAATCTTGCGTAGATGTCATCATTATTAATAATTAACGAATTTTCATTCGCTTTTGTCATAGCAACAGCTTTTTCTATACCAATTTCTTCTTCAATATATTTAGCAGAATCAGTATCTCCTGTTACAAATAAAATTTTCATTTTTTTCTCCTTTGCATACATATTTTGTTTTTATTATACCTTTTATCTTTGAACTATTCTAGTTTTAGAAGATAATAGCAAAAATCATTTATTTTTTTATTTTAAGTATATTTATCAAATTATTAAAGGATCTGATTTTATAATAAGGTAATGTTGGATATGAAATCCTTTAAATAATTATTGTTTTATATAGTGTGATAGGAGGATTGTTTTTTCTTTATCACAAACTTGCAAAAGGGTGAGTAGGAGTATAGAAGACAGACTACCCCCTGACTAAAAAAGGATAGGACTGCGTCGTTTCAACAATTTTTTGCAAAACGGAGCCACAGTGTGCACTTCGACCATGTTGTATTGAATATTCGTATGATTTCATACGCATTCAAGCCGCCCAGGTGGTTAAATTTACCAGCCTCATCACCATAATGAATACAACATGCTACCTGATCAAATGATCAACCGACGGGATATTCTTATAGGCTACGCCTATGAGGCGTAATCTATAAGATCTGGGAAATGGAAAGTCCCTCTAACGGACGACATTTCTGATTGGTTAATCAGAAGCGAGTTAGACGGGAAACTCCACGTATTTATTACGTCTTTTTTTTGAATTGACATGCCTTCCATGCAAATCCAAGGTACTCTACCAGTGATATGGAATTTTGAGCAAACAAAAACCCGTCACCGCAAGAGAAAAGATGAATGCATACATTCATGTTTTCTTTGTAGTAACAGGTTTAAGGGATTTCAGGATTATACATAGCATGTCCAAATATGACAAACCTATGCATAAACAATAAAAAAATTATAATTTTTTTTCCGAACCTCTTGCAGGATTATCAAGGTTTTTATTATAATAAGTACTATAACTTACTTTAAAAAAACCCTAATGGATCCAACCTGATACCGTCTCACTTACGGTGTTAGAAGCGAAATGAGTTGGCGCTCGATTTCGTATCTGTTAGGTTTTTTTATGCTGTTAAAGATATATTTTAACGAAAAGTAAAATATCCTTTTTTCTTGTTTCCATTATATCATGAAGAATTAAAAAAGAAAGACTCAAGAGAGTCTTTCTTTTTAATAACCAAAATATTTATTTACGCCTTTTGCAATTGCATTTGCTACACTTTGTTGCATAGCACTTGATTTTAATTTACTTAAATCAGAAGAATTTGATCCAAACCCTACTTCAAGTAAAATAGATGGTACCGTTGTGCGTTTTACCACATAATATTCAGCCGTTTGAACACCACGGTTTAAACTTCCAAATACAGGTTGATATGCACTATGTACCGCATTAGCTAAACTTTGGCTGCTTGTCGGATACGGATTAAGTGATGAATTGTAATACGTTTCAGAACCTCTTGCACTTGATGGTCCAATATTCGTATGAATAGAAATATAAATATTACCACCATATTGTTTAGGCATATCTGCACGACATCTTAATTCTGCTGATACATCCGTTCCTACTCGACAACTTTTATCTGTTGTACGAATCATGACAACTTTATACCCTTGATTAATTAACGCTTGTTGTGCTTTTAGCGCAATTTGAAGTGTAATAGTTGCTTCGTGTGTGCCATCTACCCCGATTGATCCTGGATCATTTCCACCGTGTCCCGCATCAAGAATGATTGTTTTTCCTTTTGAACCACTTGAAGGTGGTAATGTTGTACTTCCAACTGACCCTAAATAATCTTGTGATACCCATCCTTTTAAGGTTCCGTATGTAATGTACGCCCATCCGTTAGATGTTTGACTGTAACTAACCACATTTCCACTTTGTAATGTGCCAACAAGTGAATAATTTGCACCTGCACCGCTTCGTACATTCAATGTATCCGCTGTTACTTGTGCTTGTTGTGTGGTAGGAGCTGTTGGTGTTGTGGTAGAAGAATCAACGTTTTTCACATAATCATCTGATACCCAACCTGTTACACCATTATACGTAATTTTAAGCCATCCATTTGAAGCATCTGTATAAGTAACAATCGCTCCATTACTTACTGATCCTACAACTGAATAACCCGCTCCAGCTCCACTTCGAATGTTTAACAGGCTTGCTGTAATTTGTCCTTTTTTCGTTGTTACAGGGGCAGTCGGCGTTGTAACAGAAGATTCTAACGCGTTTGGTTTAATCCAACGATTACCTAACCACGTTTGAATTAAATACCAACCATCTCCGCTATTTTGCACAACAGTTACAGTTTGAGGTGCTAAAATACTTTCCGCATTACCTGTTTTACTTACATAAACAGAAGTTAATTTGGTTAATGTTAGTTTTTGAACCGTTGGAGTAGTAGATAAACTACCAGAAATAATTAAATTCTGTCCAACAAATACCGCATCACTTGTTAAATGATTAGTTGTTTTAATCGAAGTTACACTAACATTAAATTTATTACTAATTCCAAATAGTGTATCCCCAGCTTTCACTGTGTAAGTTGTTTTACTTTCAGCTGTGGTAGAAGACGTTTCTTTTACATTTGGTTTAATCCATTTGTTTCCTAACCACGTTTGAATTAAATACCATCCGTCTCCACTGTTTTCTACAACTGTGACAGTTTGAGGTGCTAGAACACCTTCTGCTTTTCCTGTTTTACTCGAATAAATAGACGTTAAACTTGTTAACGCTACCTTATTCAATTCTTTTGTTACATATTGACTTGAAACCCAAGCACTTTTTCCATTATAGACAAAATTGGACCAACCGTTTTGTTCCGTTGTAACTGAAATATTTTGCCCTTCATACAATGTTCCAATAGTCGAATAGCCTGTTCCTGGACCCGAACGAATGTTTAACGCATCCGCCGTTATTTTTCCTTGTGTGCTTGCTGATGCCTGATAAGGAATACCTGCAATGAGCATAAAACCAACAAAAAATGGTACTAATTTTTTCCTCATGTACAATTCCCTCCTTTCTACTTTTTTCAATTTCGTTCTTTTTTTCAAAAAACCTTATATGAAAAAAAATAAAAAGATCGCAAATGCGATCTTTTGGTGTATTTAGTCTTCATACAAAGAACGTAAGCGAAGAAGATTTTCTCGATACAAATGATGATTAAAAAAAGTATAAAGTTCATTTTCAAATTTATGCTGATTAATCATGACGTTATTAGGCTTTAATTTTGGCAAATATTCTTCTTGTGCTTTTGGTATTAAATCAAGCATCCCGCTAGATGTTAAGGCAGAAATTTTACGTTTCATTTCTTGTTCAACCTTTGCTTGCTCGCATGTACAATAATACCTTGTTCCTTGATAATTTTGGTATTGATCAAAACTATCATCAATGACCAGATTGTCATTTCCGCAATACACGCAGGTGTATCCTGCTTTTCCATCGAAGTAAGTCGTCTCATAATTACTAAAGTTTAAATTCATTTAATCCGCTCCCTCATTCAATGAATTTACTATTTATTTTATCATTTTTTTTATTCAAAAAAAAGATTGCATGCGCAATCTTTTATGTAAAACGTTTGTTAAATTCATTTTCTGTGTCTCTTTTTATTTCTTCACATAAGGCTTTTTGATAGGCTTCTTTTGCTTCTTCTCCTGTGTTGAAATCTATAACATTTTCTTTTTTAATGAAAAAATAAACATCCATGATTTCTACAATGGCTAAGGTTTGAAATAATCGTTCCATCTTTCTTATTTTTTTTCTTTTTTGACGAACATCTGCAAAATAATTTTCAATTTCTTCCCACGAAAATTTATTTCGTAATAGTTGATAAATAGTTTCTCTTACTTCCCCTTTTTCAATGATATTTTTTATTTCTTCATTATAAAACTTTCTTGGAGGCGTTAGTTGGTTGCGAATACGTACTTTTTGTTCCATTTTTTCAAAAATTTTTTCAAAAGCTACTTGAACTTCTTTTTCCGTATTAGCTTCATATTTCTCTTTTCTTCCTTCTAAAGAAAGATACAATTTATTTTGATAATACGTTGTTTTAATTGCTCCTGTATCACCTTTATAATAGTAAGTTAAGTTTGATACAATTGCTTTTTCTCCCGATTTCACTATAAAAGTAGGTTCTTTTTGTTTGATTGTTTCTAGATAATTCATGATTCGTTTTGTTTTTCGGTGGATTTGTTTTTGAGATCCTTTGGCTAACTGTTTAAAATAGGAGCCTACACCTACGTGTTCATTTAATAGATTTGCTTTTTGATACTCCAATTTATTCAATAATACATTCTGCTGATAAATGAAAGCATGATGAATAAAAATCATTTTTAAATCATGAACTTTGGCATAGGTTTCCCAATATTCAGTTACCAGTTTAATTAATTCAAAATCGTAACGATAGTTGAAAAAACGAATAAACAGCATACCTAAATCTTCTGTTCCTCGTGTTTCTATTTGAAAGTGATTTATTGCCATAGATCGCTTGTTTCCTTCTTTTTTGAAAGTTGTGTATTGGCGAGTGGCAAAAAAATCTTGTTCCCATTGTTCCATGTTCATCCCTCTTTCTTTTTTTTCTTTATTATAACAAATAAACACGCCATACGGCGTGTTTATTTAAATAAATCCATGGTAGCCCAACTCGTTCGATGATGAGGAGTTACGCCATGCTGATGACAAGCTTCAATATGTTCTTTTGTTTGATAACCTGCATTTTTCCCCCATCCATATACATTTCCGTATTCGGCATCTAAACCAGCCATTAATTGATCACGGTACACTTTTGCCACAATAGCAGCAGCAGAAATGCTGTGAGAGTTATAATCTCCTTTTATAATGGATTCTTGTGGAATAGGTGTATCAATTACTTCTGTTCCGTCCACTAATAGGTAATCAGCTTTTACACTCAGTCCTTCTACTGCTCGTTTCATTGCAAGACATGAAGCTTGTTTGATATTGATTTCATCAATTTCTTCTACTGTCGCAATCCCAATTTCCCATGCAAGCGCGTGTTTTTTAACTTCTTCTGCAAAATGTTCATGTTCTTTTTTTGAAAGTTTTTTCGAATCTGTTAATCGATGAATTTTAAAGTCTTTAGGCATAATAACAGCACAAGCAACAACAGGTCCTGCAAAAGGTCCTCTTCCAACTTCATCTACTCCTGCAATATGCTGAAATCCTTCATTCCATTTTTTCTTTTCATAGTCTAAATTTTCTGGATTTGATTTATCTAGTTTTTCTTTTGCCATATTCATTCTCCCCTTTCTTATCTTTTTTTATTTTATCACAAAAAAACAAGTAAAACAGACTTTTCAAATGAAAGGATTTTCACTATACTTAGAAAAATGAGGTGAAAGCATGAAAAATAAAATAGAGAAAATAAAAGATTCGTTTTCATTTTTAAAAACACATGAATATTTCGCGTGTACATATGAAGAAGAAGACTGTCTGAAATTTTTTTATGATACAAAAATTATTTCATCCGATGATTTTCAATATGAAGGATGTATTGTGATTTCCTCATCTTACGAGGTAGGATGGGAATTGGTTGAAGAATGCAGCGAATATGAAAAAAAATACAAAATGCTTCAGGCGACACCTGATTGGTTTTTGATGTTATATGAACAGACAATGATAAAAATCAACGAACAAACAAGGCTTCGAGATTTATTTGATCCTTCTAAAACAAAAAAAATAGGAATTGATGAATTTTTTGATGAATTATCCAATAGTTTAGAGAAAAAGTAAAAAAAACAGACAAAATTGTCTGTTTTTAGTTTATTTTTATTTCTTTGTTATGTGTCGTTTTGATTTTCCCTTCAACACTTTTCACTTCTCGAATGACCATTGTTGCTTCACTATAATCAAACTTATGTAGAATGCCTTTTAATAGTTTTAATTCTTTTCGTTGAATCGTTACATCAATGGAAAAGCGAGGTGCTCCGTTTAATCCATATCCTTTCATTGTTGTAACACCATACCCCATCTCACGAAGTGTATCTGCTATTTTACTAAAATCTTCTTCTTTTGCATACACCGAAACTTCTAAAATTCCAAGGGCAATTTTATCTTCAATTTTACTTGCGCAATAAGCTCCTAATACTTTACCTAGTGCAAAAGCGATCATAAAAATAAAACTTTTACTATTGGAGACCATTTTCATCCCTGTTGTAAAGACAATGCTATCAATAAACATAATGAAGTAAACAGGTTTCATTATTTTTTTGGATATGAGCAAAGTATTGGTTACACCCATGGTACTTGCTGCAATGTTTAATAAAAATACGGTTAATGCGCCTAAAAAAACTGTCATTTTCTTCTTCCACCTATCTCTATTTATCTTTTTAACTTAGTTATTTTAGCACAATTTATTTAATAAATGATGAAAAAAAATAAATTTTATCTTTTTTTCATTTAATAGCGTATAATAAATATAAATTAACTATAAAAAGAATGGTGGAGAATACGTTGGAACAATACGATGTTATTTCAGATATTCATTTAGATTTTTGGGTAAAATGGGATTCAAATTTAGCTAAGGTAGAAAAAAATATACTTTTATTTATCCAAAGAATTATTCCTAAAAATCCTTCTAAAACATTGATTATTGCAGGTGATTTAGGGCATTATAATAAACAAAATGTAATGTTTCTAAAAAAATTAAAAGAATATTACGAACATATTATTTTAGTTGGTGGGAATCATGATTTTTATATGATTTCAGGTAAAATCAAAAATAAATATCGAAATAATTCAATCAAACGTTGGAATGAAATGAAATCATTTGCTTCAGAAATAGAGGGAATTCATTATTTAGATGGAGAAATAATTGAAATTGAAGGTACTCGCTTTGGCGGAACGACTATGTGGTATGATTTTTCTTATGCTAAAAAAATTTGGCATGATCCAGAAGAGATTATTCGAATGAATTGGTGGAATGTTTCTAATGATAGTCGATTAATCGGCGGGCTTCCTTTTCAAACACTGAATATGTTTGAACAAGAAAAAGAAAAATTGGAAAACCTTATCGATCAATCAGATGTATTAATTACACATGTTGGACCTGATTTTATCGTTCCTAGTAAATTTAAAATGGACAAATCAACAAGTTTTTACTTTTTTGATGGAAATCCTTACATCGATCGAATTCAAAATAAAACATGGATTTTTGGTCATACGCACGAACGATATCAATATGAAGTGTACGATTGTCAATTTATTAATGCTTCTCTTGGATATCCGAACGAAACAGACGAAGAAAGAAAAATTATAACAATTCAAAAATAAGCTTCCAATGGAAGCTTATTTTTTCTTGCTTTTAAACAAATCATATCCCGTTTTAATTAAATTTGATACATTTCCTACTTTTTCAATGGTATCAAAAGCTGGATCCAATTTTTTTGATTTCTCTTTGATGTCATTGGTAAGGTCTTCGACATTTTTCAACGTTTTATCTTTTACTTCTTTGTTGATATCTTCCACTGATTTTAATGTTTTTTCTAATTGAAAAATCATTTTAGCTGTAAAAATTAATAAAACAACAAATGCCAATCCAACACCAATTGCCACCCATTCATAAACTGTCATGCGCACAACCCCCTTCTTTTTTAGTTCGCATAAATAATTTTAAGCCCTTTAATCTTTTTTGTGGTATGATAAGAACGATTTAAAACCAAAGGAGAGATTATGATGCACATTGAAAAAGAATTAGAATTTAAATCACTAATTGAAGAGAAAAAATTTAACGAATTGAACATGTATTTTTCATTGATTGGAAGTAAAAAAGAATCGTATCTTCAAACCAATTATTATTTTGATGATGAACAACGTTCATTAAATGAACAAGGTATCACATTACGTCTTCGTTGCAAAAAAGAACAGCGGGAAGTAACAGTGAAACTTCCTTCACATAAAAAAGCAGCTTTCAGCGAATCTACTGAATATAACCAATCACTTTCAGAAGAAGAAGCGAAGCGTTTGATTGAAGAAGGAATTCAACTCGATCATCCTTTCATTCAAACAATTATGGAAACCACTTCTCTTTCATTCGAAGAATCCTTTTATCATATTGGTTCTCTTCAAACAGAACGTCATGATTTTATCTTTTATACAGATACCATTAGTTTAGATAAAAGTATGTATAACGGGGTCACAGACTACGAAGTAGAATGGGAAACAAGTAATCCAAATTTTGTTCAAATGCATATGAAACAATTAAATCTTTCAATTGGAAATGGGAAAGGGAAACGAAAACGATTCCTTAAAACACTAAAAAGCCTATAAAATAGGCTTTTTTTTATTGAGGAATTTTTTTGAGTAGTCGAATTAATTTTTCTCCTCTTTTTTTATATTTTTCTTCTTGAAACGTATCATAAAGCTTTTGATAATCATTATATTTATCCAATAAACGATCAATTCGAACCATCGTTTTTTCTTTTATGTGTTCACGTTTTGATGGCTCTTTCCATCTTCTTTGATTGCTTACTTTTTTAATTAAATTCATCCCTGCAATGGATAAAATGTCAATGATTTCGTAAAGTTCTTCTTGTTCATTAACCGCAACAATCCGTTCATCAAGCACGACGATAAAAGCGGGTGAATATAATTTCTCAAAAATAACTTTTTCATGTTCAGGTGTTACATGAATTTTGATACGATATCGACTACTCGGATCATCTGATTGGATGTGTATCTCTTCTTCAATGTGATTCCCTTTTTGTTTCGTATGTAAAATAAATAACGCAGCGATGTCTTTGGCTTTTTCTAAATGATCCAAGACGCACACACCTCCTCTCTTTTATTCAACCATAAAATACTACTTTTTTCTATTTTTTGGATGTTTTTTTAAAAAAAGATGAAATATTTGTTGCTCAAACGAATGTTTCCATGTATAAATGGTAAAAAGTTGGAATTTCATGAACTCATAGAGAAAAGGGGAGATGCATAATGAAACTATTTACCATTGGAGAATGCCAATTAGTTACAACCAAACAACAGCTAGAGACCTTTTTACACGATACGTATAATCGCTTTTATAAAAAAGAACGATTAAAGCATATCGCCAATCATGATAAACGCCTTCCACACATAAAGATTACCGAAGATATACTATCATTTTCGGTTTGGTTTAAAGATCGTTCAGGAAAAGAACACCGTTTTATAATAGACGGGGCTATATTTTTAAATGAAATTCAACTCACAACCATCACGCTTGAACATCAAGAAGTAAACGATTTAGAGTACCGCGCTTATACGGATTGCTTAAAATCACTGACAACGTATTGCCATGGCTATATTTTAGTGTCCATTGGCGGAAAACCTTGTCGCATACAAAAAGGTTCATTGGAATCACAAAAAAAGTTATTAGACGAACTTTTTCAAAAAATCCCTAATGAGCAAAAAGGAGAGGTTGAAGCAATCTTCCATTGGTTAGTTGATTGTTCTTCAAAACGAACGGTCTAAAAAGCGAAGCAGCAAAAAAAGCTGCTTTTTTTGAAGGAAATTTACTTTTTTCGATGAATAGTAGGATAACAATTTTTTTTGGAGGCTCTTTATGACATTGTTTATTGATCAAATTAAAGAAATTATTCCCCACCGTTATCCTTTTTTATTAGTGGATAAAATTACAGAAATGGAAGTAGGAAAACATGCCAAAGGCATTAAAAATGTGACGGTTAATGAAGAGTATTTCAATGGTCACTTCCCTGATTTTCCTGTCATGCCAGGGGTATTGATGTTAGAAGCATTAGCTCAAGTAGCAGGCGTTGCCCTTTTATCACAAGAAGAATACAAAGGAAGACTTGCCTTTTTTACAGGAATTGATAATGCCCGTTTTCGCAGACAAGTTCGACCAGGAGATACACTAGAGATGGAAATAAACGTCTTATCTGTTCGACGAGGCTTTGTGAAAATAAAAGCTGTAGCGCAAGTAGAAGGCGAAGTTGCTTGTGACGCAGAGATGATGTTTGCTATTGGAGAAGGAAAGTGACCTTTTTCGGTCATTTTTTCCTTTTTTAAAGGGTTTTTAATAGAAAAGTTTTATTGAGTATATGAGGTGAAAGAAATGTCAATCTTTAAACAGTTTGGTTCGTTTTTAAAAGAAACAAAAAAAGAGATGAGAAAAGTAACTTGGTCCACTAAAAAAGAGTTATTTCAAAACACCGTCACCGTTTTATTGTTTGTTTTTTTACTTATGCTCTTTTTTATGGCTTCGGATTTTGTGATTTCGTTTGTAGTGAAACACGTGTTTAACTAAATAAAGGTGGGATGAACTATGTTTCGTAATTTTGCAGCTGGATTGCGTTCGAAAGAAATACAAAAACGCATTTTATTTACGCTTGCACTTCTTTTTCTTTACCGAGTAGGATCTTTTATTCCTGTTCCTAAAATTGATACAACTGTGTTTAAAGCAGCAGCGGAAAGTAGCGGATTGTTAAATTTTATGAACGCCTTTTCAGGTGGTTCATTAAAAAACTTTTCTTTATTTGCCGTTGGAATCATGCCTTATATTACAGCTTCTATCATCATTCAATTGCTTCAAATGGGAGAAATTATTCCAACATTAACCGAATGGTCTAAACAAGGAGAACAAGGTCAAAAACAAATTAAAAAAGTAACACGATATGTAACGGTTGTTTTAGCTTTTATTCAAGCGCTTGGTCTTTCATTAAGTTTTAACCGTTTATATGGAATTGTTATTGATCCTTCGATTTGGACATTCTTGTTAATTGCTTCAATTTTAACAATCGGTACCATTATCTTAATGATTTTCGGTGAATTAATCACAAGCAAAGGGATTGGTAATGGGATGTCAATGATTATCCAAGCGGGTATCATTTCAAGTATTCCAACCGTTGCACAACAATTGTATCAACAAGAATTTACCGTAGCAGATCAACAATTGTTTATTCACATTATTAAAGTTGTTTTATTACTATTAGTTTTACTTGCAATGGTTGTATTTGTTATTTTTGTTCAACAAGGAACACGTAAAATTCCTATTCAATATGGACAAAAAATGTCAGCTGGAAAAACAGCTCAACCGTTTGCTACCCAATCATCATTTTTACCATTAAAAGTAAACAATGCGGGCGTTATTCCTGTTATCTTCGCTGTTGCATTATTTACATTCCCTAAAACATTGGTTCAATTTTTTGATCAAAATGATGTTACTCGATGGATTTCTAATGCATTTGATTATACGCATCCAGTAGGTCTTGTTGTGTATATCGCATTAATTATTTTATTTGCTTACTTCTATGCTTTTATGCAAGTAAATCCAGAAAAATTAGCAGAAAACTTAAAAAAACAAAACGGATATATTCCAGGTCAACGTCCAGGTAAAGAAACACAAGTGTATATTTCTTCTTTATTAAAACGTTTAACCTTTATTGGTGCATTATTCCTTTCATTTGTATCAGCATTACCTGTTTTATTTAGTTTATTTGCTAATATTCCAACTCAATTACAAATTGGTGGAATTAGTTTATTAATCGTAACGAGTGTTGCGATTGATACAGTAAAACAAATTGAAAGTAAAACGGTAAGTAATCGCTACACAGGTTTTATTCAAAAATAAAAAAAACGGCAAATGCCGTTTTTTTTATTTTTTAGAGAAAAAATCAATTATACTAAGTAAAGAAACATTATTTTATTGAACAAAGGAGAAATGGATATGGGAAACTTATATGAAGAAGATATGGGCGGATTACAAGAAGATCTGGATTTTTTAGAAAGCAAGTCCTTTTATATGGAGAAAATCAAAAAAGATCGTTCAAAAAGAGTGGATCATTTACGCGGTAAGTACATCGTAACAACGAAAGGCATTTCTTCAGGTCATACCGTATTTTATCAAGATAAAACAGTTTCTAAAGGAGGGTTTTGGACGCAATACCTTTCAAATGCTTTTGGTTTTTCTACAGTAGAAGGCGCAAAAACATTGACTAAAAAATTAAAATATAATAATCCGAGAGTTGCCCTTATAACAGGTCACGGAACGTTTCAATACATTAACTAAGATAAATAATAAAAAAAGATGATCATCGCATCATCTTTTTTATTTTTGGGCTTTTTTTATATTATTGTATGTCACGCGAAGCGTTTTGACAGTGTTTTCAATTTCTTGAATCACTGTATTTAAATACATTTGATCGCTTTTTGTAATCAATCGAGGTTGTTTCAAATAAATACCATGGACTTCTCCTTGTGTATAAAAAGGAATGAAAACATTTCCATCAAGAGAATCTACCAATAAATAGCCATCGACAAATCCATCTTCTTCATGTTCAATCGGGTGATCGATTTTTTGATACACAATCCCCTTTTCTTCAATATCGTGAAGAGGTTGAGTAATATCTGTAAGAGATTGAATCCAAAAATTGCGATCTTTAATCAATCTTTTTAATTCCTCGAGGGTTTTCTCTGTTTTTTTCATATTCTTCTCCTTGCGCTTGTTTTTCTTTTATTCTATCATTTTTGCAAAAGAAAAGAAAATTCCTCAATCCCTCTTGTAATAAATTAATTCAACTTTTTTAAAATCACTTTTATATATTTTTTGAATATTCCCTTTTTCAGAGAACTCTACATAATAGTCGAGGCAGTTGTATAACCGTTCCCAATGTTCAACATCTTTTTTTATTGTTTTCAAAAACATATCAAATGAGGGACATTTGTATGTCCCATTTACAACATACCCCAAACTCGTTAGAAAAAGCATGCTTTGTAAATCTTCTTTCTCTATATCAGGATAAATTGCTCGATCCATATACCTTCTGCTCACTAAACCAGTTATAAATCGTGTTCTTTTTGCATCAGTAAAATCTATTTTGTTTAAATCAATTCTTATTAGACTATGGCTTATGTCCTCGCATAGTTGACTTTCTCCGTTTTCAAACAAAATAATCTCTTCATGACTAGAAACGACTTTTTTTGTATAAGAAATAAGAATCTGATTTCCCACTTCTTCATTTGGCACTAAAAATAAAATAGAATCGTTTGTATTTTTCAGTAGTTCGTTCGGATTTATAAATAGTGAACGAATTCGCATATTTTGTTCTTCTTTTTTCATCTTTAATCCCCCATTTTAAAAAACAAGACCTCAAACGAGGTCTTGTTTTTTATAGATTTAAGTATTGATCTCTTTCCCATTCTGTTACACGTGTACGGAAGATATCCCATTCAATTTGTTTTGCTTGAATGAAATGCGTTAACGCGTGTTCACCTAAGGCAGAAGAAATCACTTCATCTTTTTGCAATTCATCGATTGCTTCTTTTAAATTCCCAGGTAATGTTTCAATTCCTGCTTTAATTCGATCTTCATCACTCATGTGATAGATATTGAAATCTGTAGAAGATGGAAGTGTTAATTTGTTTTTAATACCATCAAGTCCTGCTTTAAGCAATGCAGCAAGTGCTAAGTATGGATTTGCAGATGGATCTGGATTACGAACTTCTACACGCGTACCTGCTCCGCGGCTTGCTGGGATACGAATCATTGGGCTACGGTTAGATGCTGACCATGCTACATAAACAGGCGCTTCATAACCAGGAACTAAACGTTTGTAAGAGTTGATGGTTGGGTTTGTAATCGCTGCAAATCCACGAGCATGCTTGATGATACCTGCCATGAAATAACGTGCAGTTTCTGATAATCCGATTTCAGCACTTTCATCATAAAATGCATTTTTTCCATTTTGATCAAATAATGATAAGTTACAGTGCATACCTGAACCATTAATACCGAAAATTGGTTTTGGCATAAATGTTGCATGTAAACCATGTTTTTCTGCAATGTTTTTCACAACTAATTTAAATGTTTGAATGTTATCTGCTGTTGCAACTGCATCTGCATATTTGAAATCTACTTCATGTTGTCCTGGTGCTACTTCGTGGTGAGCAGCTTCCATTTCAAATCCCATTTCTTCTAATGTTAATACGATATCACGACGGCAGTTTTCACCAAGGTCGATTGGTGCAAGGTCAAAATAACCACCTTGGTCATTTAACTCTGTGCTTACATTTCCTTTTTCATCTTTTTTGAATAAGAAGAATTCTGGTTCAGGACCTACGTTCATACCAGAGAATCCCATTGCTTTTGCTTCTTCTAATACTTTTTTCAAAATACCACGAGGATCTCCTGAAAATGGTGTACCATCTGGCATATATACATCACAGATTAAACGAGCAACTGTTCCGTATTCTAAGTTAGAAGGTAGAATTTGCCATGTTGCATACTCTGGACGAAGATACATATCACTTTCTTCAATACGTGTAAATCCTTCAATAGAAGAACCGTCAAACATCATATTGTTATCTAATGCTTTTTCTAATTGGCTTCGTGGAATTTCCACATTTTTAATGGTTCCAAGTAAATCTGTAAATTGTAAACGAATAAAACGAACGTCTTTCTCGTCTGCCATTTTTAAAATTTCTTCTCTTGTATAAGTTTTTGTCATATTAGGTTCCCCCTGATTGATCTATTAAAATTTCATTATATACTCGGTTAGAGTTCTCGTATCTGTATTGTATTGAAAAAAAGATTTGTCCTACTAGAATGTTAGATTATCTAACAGGCTTTTTAAAAGACCTAGGAAAATTCAAAAAAATATGCTATTCTACTATTATATCTTTTATTTTATTTATGGGAGTGTACACAATGAAACATTTATTAAACCCATCCATTGGAGCAATTCAAATTTCAGGAATTCGTCAATTCGCTGAAAAAATGAAAGAATATCCTGATGTTGTTGCTTTAACCATCGGAGAACCTGATTTTCCAACGCCTATGGCAGTAAAAGAAGCGGGAAAAAAAGCGATTGATGAAAACTATTCTTTTTATGCACCAAATGCTGGATTACTTGAAACGCGTCAAGCTGCTTGTTCATTTGTTGAACGTTACGGTTTAACATACAATCCATCAGATGAAGTAATTGTGACAAATGGTTCTACTGAAAGTATTTACATTGCGCTTAAAACGATTTTACTCCCAGGAGATGAAGTGATTGTTCCTACTCCTACATATCCAGCTTATGATCCTGTTATTTCAATGAGCGGAGCAAAACTTGTAGGTGTTGATGTATCAGATACAAACTTTAAATTAACGAAAGAAAAATTAGAAGCAGCTATCACACCTAAAACAAAAGCCGTTATTTTACCTTATCCTTCTAATCCAACAGGCGCTATTTTAACAAAAAGCGAATTGGAAGAATTAGTTCCTGTTTTAGAAAAACACGAAGTATTTATCATTTCAGATGAATTATACAGCGAACTTGTATTCGAAGAACAGCATGCTTCTATTGCATCTTTTCCTTCTCTGCGAGAAAAAACGATTGTGATCAACGGAGTATCAAAATCACACGCAATGACAGGTTGGCGTATTGGATTTGTATTTGCACCAAGTTATTTGGTAACAGAGATGTTAAAAGCGCATCAATATGTTAACACAAGCGTAAATACAATGGCGCAACGTGCGACGGTCGAAGCCTTAAATGGAGATTTTAGTGATGTGTATGCAATGAAAGAAGAATATAAAAAACGTCGTGATTACCTCCACAGTTCACTTCGTGAACTGGGATTTGATGTTCTTCTTCCCGAAGGAACATTTTATATATTCCCTGATGTTTCAAAATTTAGCGAAAGCGCACATGATTTTAGTTTAGAACTTTTAGAAAAAGCAAAAGTTGGATTACTTCCAAGTTCTGTATTTACAGGTGAAGATGATAAACATTTTCGTATTTCGTTTTCATATTCAATGGAAAAAATTCAAGAAGTGATTTCTCGTTTAAAAACATACTTAGAAACACGATGAAAAAAGAAGCACATTAATGTGCTTCTTTTTTCATCGTGTTAATTATTTTTTCATATATTCCACCTCATAGTTCGTGTATAATATATATTATACACGAACTATGAGGTGATAAAAATGGATGAAGATATAAAAGATTTTTTAGAAAAAATGAATAAAGGTCGTTACGATCTTAAACTGTTTGATTTGTATATGAGACCTGAAGAGTCCTTTACTTATACGATTTCAGGAGGAACTGAATTATTTGAAGCGTTCGGCATATATAGCGGATACGATGTAAGTGAAGTCATCGAAGAAAAAATAAAAGATAATCCTTTGTATTACGAAGTGGACTGGGATTCAGAAAGCGGTTGTTTTTTTGCTTATACCAACAATGTAAAAGCTATTTCTATGGTAGTTGAAACCATCCAACTATTAGCGGAAGATCCAATTGATGAAGAAAAATGGAATGAATTTAAAGAACATCCAAGTATTCGAATTCGATTACTTGTTTAAAAAGACGCTTGTAAGCGTCTTTTTCTTATAAAGGAACGATATTGGTAGTACCCAATTGATCAAAAATTCCTTCATAGATTTCTTTTTCTTTGATGGAAATGGTTGTAATCCCTTTTGTTATTTTTTTGGCTTTATCTGAAACAATGAGTCCGACTGATTGATCAGGATAATAATGTTCGATGAATCTTTTAATTTTATGAATGTCATCAAAATGTTTAAAGTGAAAAACGATAGAACTTCGAAAAATAGAAACCATAATATCTATTTCGTTATTACTGATAAATAATTTATCACTTTGATAGGTAAATGTATCACCGAAGAATTCAGCAATGTTATTTCGATTAATGGCTTCCATATCCAACTTTTTTTCTCTCCTTTTTCACTTTTTTTAATTTTACCATCTATTTCATGATAAAATGAAGAAAAAGCGAAAAGAGGTTGCAAAGATGAGTAAATATAGAGCGGAAAAAAAGGCTGACATGATTATTTTTCATGGAGAAGAAGAACGATATACGTTTTCCTATGAAATAGAAGATATTTTTTTTATTTTGACATCCTTTTCTTATGAAAGTGATGATTGTATTGTAGGCGAAATGGATTTTGTTTTAACCAAAGGAAAAGAAAAAGAAAAAACATTGGGAAAATTGTTCCATCAAATACATGACTTTTCGAAAGAAAAGGGATGTGAGGTTGTTTTTACGTCTATTTTTTCGACGAATTTATTTTATACAATTCGAACAGATTTGCGTTACCGTATATTGCCCGCCACACAAAGGAAATGGTTAAAAAAAGCGCTCCCTTCTTTATTTAAAAAAGATGTAACTTACTATTATTGGCAAAATGAATCATTTCATTTATCTTTATTAATAGAAAATATTGTGATGTTTTCGCATCATTTCACGCGCGAGTTAAAAGAAGCATTTCCTCTTTTTGATCACAATGATCTAACTGAAGAATTTTATTATGAAGGACATACAGGAACCTTTTCGTATGAAGTAAAACAAGGAACATTATATATAACAGAATCTTCTACAAAAATGTGTATTCCTTTTACGCGAAATGAAGAAGACCTGAAGAAATCATTAACACCTTATTTTGAAAAATGGAAACAAAAAGGGCGTATTCGAAATACGTTGTCTCCTTCTTTTTACTTTACGAAACGTTATTTTAAAGAACAAACACCTATTCTTTACCATCAAGATATGATTCAAATGATTCAAAACGCTCTTCCTTTTTCAGAAAAAGAACTAGAAACCCTTATGTATCGAACATGTAACTGTCACGATTATGACATTACAGTGCTTAAACGATCCTTGTTTGCTTTTTTATTTCAAATAAAAGATTCTTATTTTGTCGTAGGATTAATTCCTAAACATGTCGCCTTTTTTCAAGATGAAAAAGAAGCGCATAAAGCATTTACAAAAGCAAAAGAAAATCAAAAAAAGACTGTGTAAACACAGTCTTTTTCTTATGTATAAAATAATTCATCAAATGGTTTTCGATCAGAAGGAGCTTCGCGTTCTTGAAATTTTTCAGGTAACTCTTCTTTAGAACCTTGGTAGCCAATGGCTGTAACGACATGAATATCATAGTCTTCTGAAATGTTTAGAACTTTTCTTGCTTTTTCTACATCAAACCCACCCATTGGATGTGTGATAAGTCCTTTGTTTGTTGCTTCTAATAGTAGATATCCAAATGACATACCTGCTTCAAATTCATGTGTACGCACGCCTTTTTTTGACAATGCTAGCGCTAATACGGGCGCTTTTTTACACCATAAAAGATTACCTTCTCCAATAAAAGAGTAGAAAGCTTCTTTTTCTTGAGGTGTTTTTGCCACAATATAAGACCAAGATTGAACATTATTCGCAGAAGGTGCCCAACGAGCTGCTTCAAACAAACTATTTAATACTTCTTTAGGAACGTCTTTCTCTAAAAAAGAACGAGGTGACCAGCGGTCAAGAAAAACAGAGTCAATTGGATAGGTTGGTTTACGATTTGTTGTCATAGTAACATCCTTTCGTTTTCCGAATGATCTTATTTTATCGTTTTTAGTATATTTTAGCAAGACAATATGTGTAAAAAAAGCAAAATAATAAAAAACCTAATCCCGACAGGATTAGGTTTTTTATTATTTTGAAATGAATTGTTGTGTCCAATACACACCATAGCTTCCGCCTTTAGCGTATCCAACACCAATTTGTGTATATGTGCTGTTTAAAATGTTCGCACGGTGACCTGGACTATTCATCCACGCTTTTACTACTTCTTCTGGCGTTTGTTGTCCAGCTGCAATGTTTTCACCAGCCGTTTTATACGAAATTCCGAATTTTTTCATCATATCAAACGGCGAACCGTATGTAGGACTTGTGTGATCGAAATAATTTTTGTCGCGCATGTCTTCTGATTTATAACGTGCTACACGTGATAATTCCCAGTTTGCTGTTAAAGGTTTTAATCCTTGCTTTGCACGTTCCTGGTTTGTTAGGTCAACTACTTTTTGTTCAAATGCTTTTGTTGCATCTAAAGTAGGGATTGTGATTTTTTGACCTGGGTAAATTGAATTAGGGTTTTTAATCGAAGGATTGCTTGAAATTAACTCCGATACACCCACTTGATACTTAGATGCGATTTTCCACATCGTATCACCTGATTTAACTGTATAAACAGTGCTTGCGCTTGCCGCCGCGCTTGCCGCGTTATTTGTATAGAATGGAACGAACGCGAAAAGCAACGCTACTACTACTAAGATTTTTTTCATCTTGTCTAGTCGCCTCCTTCTTTTGTCATATATAATTATACCAAATTCTTTTGAAAGATTACTAGTGGTACTTTTTCCCTACTAAAACATACAGAAGTTTATTTTAGTATTTTTTACCAACTAATGAATAATCATGTTAATATAAATGGGAACTTACAAAAAGAAGGGATGAATAGATATGAAAATGCTTATTACAAATGTAAAAAAGATGGTAGAGGAAATTTATTCGAAAGAATATTTTGAAAAAAAAGAAAAACTAACAATTTCTGATTCTCCTTTTTCTAAGATGGAAAAATCGAAAAAACCATTAGCAGATTTTACAAAATCTGAAATGCAGCATTTTATTAATGTTGGAAAACGTCATGTGCAAACAATACAAAAACAACATGAAGCTATGGCGAAAGAGTATATGGACGAAATAAAAAAGAACATGAATCAAAATGAGTTGTTACTAAAAATCATCGACCGCTATCTACAAGAATTTTCATCAGGAAAAATAATTTCTCACCACTTTAGTGAATTGGATTCTTTTTATGAAATTTGTTCCGAAGAAGAAAAATTAATCATGAATTTGATTGTTGAAGACATTTTTTCTAAACTTCCAAATGAACATTTTTCTCGTATTTTACAAAAAGCATGTCAATATAATTTAGTGATTGAAGAAGTAGGGAATTGGGATAGTATTTTCGAACGAGGCAATGCTATTTCTCTTCAAAAACAGAAAGAGAACGAAGAAAAAACATCCTAATGGATGTTTTTTTGTTAAACTAATAGAAAAGAAAAGGATGATAAAAATATGAAATTTCAGTCAATTATACCTGTAAAATGGGAAAATTTTAAAGAAACTCGTTATAAAATATTAGCAACATTGACACCGAGTCAATGTTTATTCGGCAAAAAAATGTATATAAAGACGGAGTTTGAAAACATTTTTTTAGAAGACGAGCAAGAAATCCATTATTATTCATCTATTGCCGAAGGCGTATTATATGAAACCGTATCAACCGATGAATTTGAATACAAGACAGAAACCGCTATCACAGAAACGGAACTAAAAAAGTATAAACAAGCTATCTATCCTTTATTTGGATTATATGATATTTTAACTCTTCCAAAAACAAAAAGCGAACATTTCACATTCGGCGAACTTCATGCATTTTTAGAAAAAGAAATGAAAAAAGAAGGGAATGAATTTGTTTATCGAAATACCAATTTTGAAAAATATCATTTTCAATTAACAAAACATCGAAAAGGCATCACGATTGTTTATCAAAATGGTTATTTGTTATTTTTCGGAATTTGTTGTTTAGCCAAAATGATTCTCGAAGAGAGCGAAGAAATAAACTCCATTATAGACGCTACCAAAGACATTTTTAAAAAACAGAAAGTACGTTTACTTTTTCAATCTGTGTGAAAACATCCATTAGGATGTTTTTTTATTAGGTGTATTGTAAAAACTACAATTAATGAGATAAAATGGCAATAGATATAACTTTATATTTTAAAACGATAGGAGAAAATAATATGAAACGTTTGCTTTATATTGATTGGCTACGGATTTATGCAACGATCGCCGTTGTCGTTATTCATGTTTCTGCAGGGTTTGTGGGAGAAATGGATCCTACGAACCTTTCAAGATGGTTTTCAGGTAATTTTTATGAAACGCTTGCTCGCTCTTCGGTCCCTATTTTTGTGATGATTAGCGGCGCGTTATTACTTCAAACGAAAAAGAAAGTAACGTACTTAGAGTTTTTAAAAAAGCGAACAAGTAAAGTTCTCATCCCTCTTTTCGCATGGAGTGCTATTTTTTATCTATACGGTGTATATACTGGACAGTTTCCTGCTTCCATTACCCAACCCATTTCCTTGTTTTTGCAAAATGGCATATCTTCACACTTATGGTTTTTGTATATGATTATAGGGTTATATCTTATTACACCTTTGTTACTTTTGATGATTCAACAAGCAACACAACAAGATTTACACTATTTTTTACTTCTTTGGATATACGCATCATTTGGCACGAAATTAATACAGTTTTTATTGCATATCAACATTCCAATTGAATTATTATTTGTTTCAAACTATGTTGGTTATTTTATATTAGGTTATTATTTACATACGTTCGATCTTTCTTTAAAATGGAGACGAATTTTGTACATAGCAGCTATTATTAGTTTATTTTGCACATTTTCCCTTACGTATTTAAGTACGGTGCATAACGGTAACGTTGAAATGTTTTGGTATGAATATTTTTCGCCAACTGTCGGGATTACATCCGCTGGATTATTTGTCTTTTTTCGTTCTTTTTTTCAAAACAAAGAGCAAAAACTTTCGTTTCTTTTTCATCAAATCAATAGAGCAAGTTTAGGTATTTATATTTTGCATTACTTTTTATTAGGACATTTTTTATATCGTGTGTTTCCGCTTGTTGCAAGCCATGTTCATCCGATCATTGCAATCCCTATTGACGTAATCATTACATTAATTCTTAGTTTACTTTTAACGCGCATTGTACAATTCATTCCATTTATTAAAAAAATTGCACCATAAAAAACATCCTAAAGGATGTTTTTTATGGTGGAAAATAAATTTTAAATAATTTTTCCATTCTTTTTTGCTATTGCGCTATAATAAAAGCGAATACAAAACGAAAGGATGATTGGCATGATTAAAATTAAAGAAAACATGAAACAATTTATCAAGAGTTTGGATTCAATTAGCAAACAACTTTATAATGATGAGTATCTTCAGGAAAGACAAAATCTTTCAATTGAAAATGGTTATGAAATGAAAACAAGAGTTAATTCTGTTTCTTCTTTTACAAAAGATGAATTAACTCAATTAATTTCTGTTTTCAACGATTCAATTCATTTATTAAACCAAAAAGAAAATGAATTAAAAGAACAAAAACGAGATGAAATTATCAACATCTTAAAAACAGATCCATTTTTCCAATCTGGATATTTTCTTTGTTTAAATGAATTAGAAAATGGACATTTACACACCGATTTCATGTTAGAAATTAATTATTTTTATAAAATTCACTATGAAGAAGAAAATTATGTGTTAACTGTTTTTTTAAACGAACTATTTCATGCTTTATCAACAAAAACAGTTACCAGTTTATCTGAAATTGCATTAAAAAAAGCTGCATTGTATCAGCCTTTTTATGATGAATTTGGAAATTCAGATGAATTTTTTGAACTGTTGCAAAAAAGTTATGCCACTACTGTGTAAACAAAAAAACCTCCGATTGGAGGTTTTTTTCTTATAGTCCTTTTTGTAAAGCACTTGCTACTGTTACTACACGCTTTGCTTGATGTTGTGCAGCAGCTTTCACATTTTCATCAATCACGCCGTTATTAACAGCAGTTGCACTTGTACCATACGGATTCCCGCCTGCAGCAAATGTTACAGGATCCGTGTAACCAGGTGCTACAACAATTGCTCCCCAGTGATACATGCTTGTATATAGAGATAAAATCGTCGCTTCTTGACCGCCGTGAGGATTTTGAGCAGATGTCATCGCACTTACTACTTTATTTACCGTTTTCCCTTGTGCCCAAAGACCACCCGTTGTATCTAAAAAGCTTTTCATTTGAGATGCCATGTTACCAAATCGAGTTGGTACACTGAAAATAATTGCATCTGCCCATTCTAAATCTTCATGAGAAGCAACAGGAACATCTTTTGTATCTTCCACGTGTTGTTTCCACACAGGATTTTGTTCAATTGCTTCTTTCGGTGCTGTTTCAGGCACTTTTACAATACGTACTTCAGCCCCTGCTTCTTTTGCACCTTTTTCTGCTTCTTTTGCTAATTCATAGTTTGTTCCAGTTGAGCTATAATAAACGATTGTTACTTTTGTCATGAATAATCCCTCCAAATAGTTGTAAATGAAATATCTTTAATTCAAGATAAATGTCTCTTTACTTTATTTTGATGAGATCGAAAAAACCCTTCTCATAAGAAAAATCATTTTCAATTGAAAATGATTTTTTCTTAATCGAGCTCGTCTTCTTCTGACTCGATCTCTTTTGTGGAAAATTGCATACGTTCTTCCATAATCGTAAAATCTTGGATTAGTTGTTCTGTCAATTTTCCTTCATTGGTTAAGGCAATGATGCTTTGAGGTTTACTCAATTCTTTTTGAGGTACACCGATTGCTTCAGCTAAGCCTTTTTTATTTAATACTTCACGTTCAGGATATGTAATCATTAATTTTACCAAACTATCTAAACCGTTAATTACGACTTCATCAACACCTTCTTCATTCATAATATTGATGATTTCATCACGCATTTCTTTCGCTCTTAACTGTTTTTCTTTTGCTTCTTTCTTTAAATTTTCAAATTCACTATACAATTCTTCTAATTGTTTTTGATTCATTTTACTCACCCCTTCTGTTTTCATTATATCTTCATTTTTTTATTTGTTAGAAAAAAACAAACATTTTTTCAATTGTTTGCCAATTGATTTATAATAAAAGAAAAAGATGAAGGAGCAATTAACATGAAAGTATTTTATGATTTTTTAGATCAGCATAATTTATCATTTGAACATACGAATAATAATTCTACCAATTTTTACATTCGTACAAAAAAAGGAGATTCCATTCCTTTTCATCTTGTACTTGAAAAAGATTGGCACATAAAAGTTAAAAAACCTATTTATTATCTTCGAATAATGTCAAGAAAATTAAATTATTTCCCAAACGAAGAAGATGAACGACAATTTTTTCAGTTAGCCTTTTTCTTTTTTAAAAATTGGGCGAATACGTTTCTTTCGTATAGTTATGTATTTGTGGATGAACTTTTTATTTATTATCCTCACTTACAAACACGCTATAAGCTCGAACCTCGATGGAAAGGATCCTTGATGTATTCATCTTTTTATCAGTTTTGTTCAGCTAATCCTTCTCCAGAAATCGAAGTTTATCTAACGATTCGAAAGTGTCTAAACGACATCATTCAAGAAGAAAGTAAGAAAGATCCAAGAATTTATGTCGAACGTTCACAAAATACAAGCATGAGAATATATACACCGAATGTTTCAATGGGTATAGACTTTTCTTTTGAAGAATCTTCTCTTCAACTAATCGTTAAACGTTCAGGAAAACGAGATAAAATAACCATTTTTTCCTTAGAGAAAGAAGAAGATGTGTCAACTTTACTTTCTGATTGGTTTTTACAATTGTATCGAGAAAATCAGTTAACTCTTTTATTTAGCCATTCGAAAAAAGCGTTTTTTCATCAAATGAACTATGCTCAAAAGATTCGATCTTTTTCTCTTTCTCCTTTATTTTATTGGTTGGAACAGCATCATAGCAATGAAGAAATTGAAAAAATGACAGCTCTTGAACGAAGAAAAAAAGGCGACCTTTTTATTGAAAGCACGCTTTTAACTGATTCTTATTATTTGGTTCCGTTTCAACAGTATCATTTTATGTTTGAAAAAAACGGACTTCTTGAAGTATTTACAGGTTTGGACGAAGAAACAGCAGTAACTTGCTTCTATGAAAAAATTACGACTCTTTTTCACGAAAATATGAAAAAAGAACAAAAAACAATAAAAACGAGATAATTTCTCGTTTTTTTCAAAAAAAGAATTGACAAATGGTTATTACCCGTTATGATGAAGGTACAAAAGGGAAAAACAGTTTCGCCCTTCATAGACATAGCGCTATGAGAATTATACTGGACAAATTAAAACAGACAATAATACCGCGTGAACGGGAGACCAAGTAGGCGGGAAAAAGACCGAAAGAAGCGGGAGTTTCTTTTCGGTCTTTCGTTTATTCAAAAAGAAAAGCGTTCAAATTTGAACGCTTTTCTTTTTGAATGTATTTTTTGTCATCATATTCGTCATTTTTGTACAAACCACTAAATAAATTAACGTATAGCCAATTTCTTTAGGTTCAATATAAAACGCACAGATAAATAAAATAGACAATTCCACTAAAAACAAACTCGTTCCAACAGGTATTGGAATATACTTGCTAATCATTAGCGAACAAATTTCTTCTCCCCCTGTGCTTCCTCCCACACGAAGAGATAAACCAACCCCAAATCCAACAGCAAGTCCGCCAAGTATAGCAGCAAACCACAAATGATTTTGAAGATGAAAATAAAAAGGAGAATAATGAGAAATAAGTAGATAAAATAAAGTGAAACTTGTTGTGTTTAAAATGGTATAAATCCATAGTTTCTGTCCAAACATTTTTCGTCCGATTACTAAAAAGACAACATCGAGTAAAAAAGATACCAGTGCAGGGGAAATATTAAAAAACTTATTGACGATAAATCCAATTCCGATAAATCCCGTTTCTAACAATTGATTTTGATAGTGTATATGATAAAAAGCAAATGCGACAATAAATGACGCAAATAAATTACACATAATACGTTTACTTGTTAAGTGCTGCATGTTCACTACTCCTTTTGGTAGTTAGCAGCTTATTCTCCAACCCATGCCCGATAGTTAAGACTGCTAACTAACTAAATACTTTGAGCATGAACAAGGAACGCTATGTGTCTTGTAGCACTTGCTTAGACCATGTCCTTCGGACATTCATAATCCCATCCCTTTCGTAGTTGTTAAGTGTTTATTTTTAGTTTTTCCTGTTTTTCCTTTTTTATGTCTTTATTTTGACACATTTATCCACCCTTGTCATGAAGAAAAAGACCCATTCTGATGAATGAGTCTTTTGATTACCATACCACGTTTTGATGAATAAGTCCTTTTGCTTTTGCATCTTTAATGGAATCTTCCATTAACATTGAACCTTCATGTTTCGAACGTTTCATCGCGTCATAAATAAGTTCAATACGTCCTTCTCGAATTAGTTCTTTGATTTCATCATTTACCACCATTACTTCGTATAAAGCTGTTCTTCCTCCACCTGGGCGCGGGAATAAACGTTGATTAATAACAGCGCGAAGATTAGAAGCTAATTGACTTCGAACACCTCGTTGTTGATCAACAGGATACACATCTGTAATACGCGTAATCGCTTGCGGTGCGGTATTTGTGTGCAAAGTCCCAAAGACTAAATGCCCAGTTTCTGCATTTGTTACGGCTGCGGAAATAGTCTCATAGTCCCGCATTTCCCCAACAAGAATAACATCTGGATCTTGTCGCAAAATATCTTTCATACTTTCAGCAAATGACGGGGTATCTGTTCCCACTTCGCGCTGAGTGACAATGGCACGTTTGTTTTGATGAATATATTCAAGCGGTTGTTCCACTGTAATAATATGATATGGTTTATTTGTATTAATATAGTCAATAATAGACGCTAGTGTTGTTGATTTACCACTACCAGTTGGTCCTGTTACAAGCACCATTCCCCAACTAATATTAGCAAGTTCTTGTATAATAGGTGGCAATCCTAAATTTTCAAGTGGTGTAATTTCAGAGTTAATTCGTCGGAATACACAACTAGGCTGCCCTTTTTGATACACTAAACTTCCACGAAAACGCGTTTTATCTAATTTGTATGAAAAATCCACACTTCGGTGAATATGATATGTACGTTGTTGTTCACTTGAAAGAGCAAATAAACTTAATTGAAATATTTGATCTCCCGAGATAAATGGTCCTAATTGTTGAATTTGACCATCAATTCGAAATGTAATTTTAGAGCGATGATTCAAATGAATATCACTTGCATTTAAATCAATCATTTGTTGCAATAAACGATCTAAATCATTCATAGTTCTCCCCCCTTATTCATGGTTTCTATATAGGTAGTAATATCACTTTTTTTCTTTTTGTAAATAGCATTTGCAAAACGATCGGCTTTTTTTTCGTGTTCCAATTCTCGGTACATACGATCTCCTTCTTCTTGGGTGAAAATACCTGCATCCATCTTTCGATGAATACGATGCGTATGTTTTCCATAATCACTCATTTGTTTTTTTAAAATACGCAATCCGCTTTTGCGACGAATTTTACACATATCCAACACATGCCCATATTCATGATACAACATCCAAAAATAAAGATCATAATCTTCTTGTATGCCATATTTTTTCATCACTTGACGGTCATGTTCATCAAATCGTTTTTGCATATCAATTAATAATAAAATATCAATATCCATTTTCTTTTGGACAAATGTATAAGAAGCAAAACCATTTATTTCAACGATTTCTTCTTCCTCTTGATCTTCCCCTTCATAAAATACATGAAAAAAAGTATTGGTTCCCTTAGAAAGCGGATAATTTTCAAGTAACCATTTATATTCTTTTTCTAATAATGCTTTTAGTTGATAAAATTTTTCACTCATGTTTACCACCTCTATCTATAGTTATACGAGTTATCTAAAAAGCCTTTGCAAATTAAAAAAAGAAATAACGTCATTTATGCTTAACTGAGTAAGTGGGGGGTGGGGAAACATGTTAGTTATTGATGGAACCTATTTAGTTTATAAAAGTTATTACCGTGCGAAAAAGATTAAGGAAGCGTATCAAATCACAGATGAGGAACATTATCGAAAGATTGCTCGAAATATGTTTTTAAAATCTGTAGCTAAATTAAAAAATAAATATAAACCTTCTTCCTTGTTTATTGTTTTTGATTGCGAAGGGACGAATTTTCGCGATGAATTATTACCTACATACAAATCACATAGAAAAAATAAACCCGAAGACATATTTGCTGTTAAAAGTGAAATTTATCATTTTTTACATATTCATAACTTTGCTTTTCAAATCTCAGATGGTGCAGAAGCAGATGATTTAATCGCTAGTTTTGTTTATCAAAATCCAACGGAGCACATCTCCATTTTTACAGGAGACGCTGATATGGGTGCCCTTGTTTCTGAACATGTCGAACTTTTACTAGAAAAAAAGAAAAAAATTCAACGAATTACCATGCATAATTTTCATCACTTTTTTCCAGTTCCGCCATCTAAAATGGCAGATTTTAAAGCATTACAAGGAGATCGAAGTGATTTTGTTAAAGGGGTCGATGGATTGTTTCAAAATCAAGTACTCCATTTATTAATGGAATTTCATAGCGTGGAAGAATTTTTTGAAAAAGGACAGCACCATCATTTGTATGATAAAATCAGCAAGGAAAAAGAAAAAGTATTAATAAATAAACAAGTAACACTTATGAAAAAAGATTGTGATATTACAATTGATAAAAATCATGCAAAAATTCATCACATTTATATTCCAGAAAAGTTAATTAAGAATATAGGATGGTGAAAAAAGTAACCAATTGTGGTTGCTTTTTTTAAAAAAACTGTATAATAGAAAAGCACATTATTTTTAAGGAGTTTTTGCTATGACAAAATATTTATTTTTTGATTTAGACGACACATTGATTCAAACGCAAATTTATTACAATGAAATTAATAAACAAGCCTCTATGTTTGTAAAGGAACGACTATCTATTCCCGTTTCTACTGATGAGATTTTTCAAACCATGAATGCACTTGATGTGGAACGTTCTATCGCTTTTGGTCTCGATAAAGAACGTTATCCGAAAAGTTGGGCGGAAACATTTCATTATTACGCATCTTTACATAACGTTTCTATTTCAAAAGAAGAAGAGAGACATGTATATGATTTAGCTAACAGCATTTTCGAACGCACACTTCCTGTTTACCCTGAAACACATCAAATGTTACAAGATCTCTCGACGCTTGGATACGAGATGAATATTTTAACAGCAGGCGAAGATAGCGTACAACGAAAAAGAGTACGAGATGCAGCGTTAGATTCTTACTTTAATGAGGTACATGTTGTATTGAAAAAAGATCAGCAAACCATGAAAAATATTATGAAGGACCGCCCATTAGAGGATTGTATTATGATTGGAAATTCGCTTCGAAGTGATATTCATCCCGCGCTTGAAAACGGAATGAAAGCCATTCATATTCAGAGAAATACGTGGTCATATGATCATTATGATATCGATACATCACATCCAAATTATTATTTAATTGAATCCGTTCATGAAATTAAAGAAATCATTAAAAAACTCGGATAAATTCCGAGTTTTTTTAAAGTTTTTTTCTGGCAAAAGTTTAACTGGTATAAAAGGGAGGGATTTTTATGAAACGACACTATGTTAAAGATTTTTTTCACAGTTTTTATTCTATCATTTCGTATAAAGAATTTTCAAAACAAGGAAATTGGAGAACGGCTCGATTTATTCTTTTAACAAGTTTTATTTTAACACTTATTTTCTCAAGCATTGTATATGTTAAAATGTCGCATTACGCAACGAGCATTTCCGAAGATTTTCTACAAGAAATGAAAGATTTCACATTTAAAAATGGTACATTTACAGTGGAGGAAGAGGCATTCGATCATATGCCGCTTATTTACCCATTTGGTAAAAAAGAATCAATGATTGTCGTGGATACACGAGATAAATATGATGATATGATGTTAAAGAACAATAAAAATATTGTATATATCGCAAAAAAGAAAACCATGATTAAAGTAAAAGGAAGTAGTGTGTTAGAACTTCCATATCAAGATTTTAAAGACTATTCGTTCACAAAAAGTGACGTTGCCCATTTCATTAAAAAAGCACCAAAGGTAGTAACGGCTTTTTCTTTACTTTCTTTTTTCGTGATCGTTATTTCATACTATATTTATGCATTAATAACAAGCTTATTTGCAATGATCATTAATCGTATTTTCGAAACCAATTTAGACTATAAAGCCTTGTTCAATCTATCGGTTTACGCGTTAACACCTATGTTTTTCATTGAACATTTAATAATTTTACCGTTTAATTTGGGAACCTATTTGTTATTTCCTGTTTCGTGTGTGTATCTCGTCTTGGCAATAAAAAAACATAAGAACCTATAAAATAGGTTCTTATTTTCGTCTTTGTATCTGTTTTTTTTCTTTGGCTAGTTTGTATAAATCCATTAATGGATTTTGATATACTTTGATTGCCACATGATGTGTTTTTGTGCGAGAAATCAATTGATGAAAAAATTCATTTTTGTTTTTTTCTTCTTTCTCAATTAAATAGGTCTGAACGATCCCTTCTCGTTCGTAAGCGACTTCAAATGGATAATGTTTAATCGCATCTTTTAATAATGCAATATCCGCTGAAGGCAACAAAGAAAAGAAATGATAATCTTCTTCTTTTTTGCGACATACTTCACTATAGCGCATAAGATCTTCTTTTTTTACACGATAGCCTGAATAATAAAGCTGGAATATACATTCAAAAAATGGTGTTTGTAATGATTTTTCACTGGAAGTAATCGTGATAATTTCGTAACAAATGCCTGTTTTGTCTCCTTTTACATGTAGTACTCCTACTTTATCGGTTTGATTCACCACGTCAATTTCCACGCGTTCAATCATCGGCGTTATTTTTTGTACTAAAAATTCACCAATTGTTTTTTCTAAGTTAATAAAATACATGGAAAAATTCTTTTTGTTTTTCAAATAAACGGTTTTGTCTTCATGTTGAAAATGGATCATGTACATCTTTTTTGTCGCTCCCTTTTTATCCTTTTTTTCTTTATACCAAAAAAAACAAAAAAATGGGAAAAATGATATAATAAATAAAATTCAGGAAAGAGTGTGGAGACGATGAAAAGTTATCAACATTTATTATTTGAATGGATGCAAGACTATCCTCGACGTGTGTTTAAAAAATTTATTGAAGGGAAAGTCAGGAAACAGTTCTGGCAGGATGTAGTATCAGTTCAACGAGATTCTTTTTACTTCGGCATGAAGGAAGTTACTCTTCCAATAGGTCTTTTCCACCAAGGAATGCATGTATTTAAATTACATTTACCTCAACAATTTGATTTTCCAAAAAAAGAAATTCTACAGGATTTTGAACAGTATTTAATAGAACGAGGGGAAGATGTATTTATTTATCGTTGGGAATATTTAGTAGATAAAGAAAAAGAAGGAACGATGATCGATTGCATCAAACCACTTGGCATTTATACAACCAAGTTGTACAAATGGTTAAAAGAATTGGAAGAGGACGACCTTTCTTTTACTTATGATTTTAAACTCGATGTAATCGGAAATACAAACGCGTATTTTACATTCGATGTTCAAGAACATGGATTGAATGTTTATTTTCAAGATATACTTGTTGAAACACTTAGTACGGAAGAGGATTTTCAATCGTTTAAGGAATCGATGAAAACGGTAATGGTATGTAAAAAGAAAGTAAAAGAATTATTAAACAATACGTTAAATCAATATTCAACAGGAGAAAGGACCTTTCGTGTATTAGTGAGTCGTTCATATTTTCAGTTATTTAAAACATCTATTCAAAAAAATGAACGTGGAGAATGGGAATGCGTCTTTTCTGTGCGCAATGAACCACATCATTTTCACTCTCTAGATCACGTTATCCAAACGTTTCCGTACGGAAACGTTGAAAAAATAGCAAAAGGATTAAAAATCAAAGCTTTATTTAACACATAAAAAAAGATGCTCATGCATCTTTTTTAATTAAATGAAAAGGATTATCTTTCCTTTTTTGCAATTACCTCTTACGAGGTGATCACATGGCGAAAAAGGCATATGCAAAAGCGGAAAAAATGATTGTTTCGCTTTTTGAAAAAGAAGGAAAATTTATTTGGAATGATCAACCTTTTCTTGTTGAAAAAGTAGGAAAACCAAGACCACAAGGAAAAGGCGAATGTAAAACTGATGTTTATGTAAAAGGTGTACATAACAACCTACATAAAGAATTAAAAATATCAATTAAATTAAAACATACATATGAGTTTCAAGAAAGTAAAATTAGCGCCGAACGAGCAGAAGCTATTTTCGGGGAAAATTGGAAAAACATTGTCAAAGAAACATCTCTCTCCATTCAAGATGAATTTGCACAACTACCGCTTATGTATATCGATCAAAAAGGAAACACTAAAGCTAATTCCGTTACCATGGGATGGCGACTTGAAATTACCAATAAACCACGAAGATTAAGCGCACCTATTTGTTTAACACATCAAGAAATTCGGGATTCCATTTACAAAGGTATCAATTTACCCCATGAAAAAAAGCATGCTGTTGTAAAAGGCGATGTTATCGAAAACGCAGGTGTAGCCGAATACTTACTTCTCTTTGATGAAGAAGAAATCCATTCGGTTGAAGATGTCATGAATCACCTTCAACTTATTGATTCTATGGAAGTTCCACCTACATATTTAACGTTTATTTCAAATAATTATCGAATGAAAGAAAAGAAAATAGATGGAGCTCGTCCATTAGCCGTTTATGTGGATTGGAAATTAGAAAATGGCATCATTTCTCCATCGATCAAATGCGATCAACCACTTACATATAAAGGGAAAGAACGTATTCCACTTGTTACTTCATTATTTCAACAATTACAATGCAAACTTCCCGAAGAGTTACATGAAAAAAAGCATTTTTATGTTTCTCATCATTTATTTAAAAAAGAAAAAAGCGCTTAGACAAGCGCTTTTTTTGTATATTCATTCATTGTTCTTTCAAACTGGCTTTTTAGTTTTTGTTTACTTACATTATGTTTTTCCGATAAATACGTGACGTATTCTTCATCAAACACAACATACGCAGTAAATGCACGTTTGACATATTTCTCTGCTTCTTGAAAAGATGCGAAATGTCCGAAAGAAATTTTATTTTTCCATACATCCCATCTTCCATTGTCAAGTGGAATAATCGATACATATTCTTCATCTTTTCCTTTATACAACGTTTCAAATGCTGTTTCTTTTAAATTATATTGATTCGCATCTGCATCTCGTTTTGTAGGGGTTTGAGAAAATAAATCCGTCACAAAATATGATAATGTTTGATCGTTCATTGGACAACCCGACGCTTTGGGGTGACCTCCACCGCCAAATCTACTAGCAATTTTGGACACATTTACTTGTTCATGAATGGTACGTAAACTGATTTTTTTCCCACCCATGTTTAAAATGACGATAAAATCCAAATGAGGATGGCGTTTATTTAAAATATTCCCAAGTTCAGAATGGTAATTTTCTGCATAAACCACACCCGCCTTATAATTATCCAACCATGCATAAAGCATTTGATTTTCTTTTTGATTGATATAACGTTCAATTTTCTTTTCTTCTAACTCTAAAATCGTTTTTTGCGTATCATCAAAAAAGAAAGAATCAGCCGTTTTTGCACGATGTAAAAACGTTTCTTCAAATTGTGTTAAACCAATCATATAAAACAAATCATTTAATCGCTTTGCTTCTAGATTTTCTTCTTTCTCCCATTCCCATGTATCATATAATCGAACAAGTTCAACAAACGTATCTAAAAAAGACGTACGTTCTAGAAGTCCTTTTTCCAGTAAATGCTCATAATAAAGAGAAGTAGCTGACGTTTTTCGTCCATCTTCATACGTTACTTTAACGGCACTCCATGCATATTGATTAAAAGAAAGCGCAGTTTGATGATGATCGATAAAATACAAAGGAACACCTTGTTGATATCGTTTCTCTAATTTTGCAATACTTTGTGGATCTTTTACTGAAATGTCTGTGATATATAGTTCACGTTGTTCATTTTCTTTTTTACTTAAAAAGTTTTTCATTCGTTTTTCAATATTTCCATACGAACAATACGAAACACTTACATCATCTCCAAACGCTAGTTTGGCTAACATTCCACATCCTACTCCGTCTAAATCATCATGGCTCATTACTTTAATGTTGGTTACTGTCATTTTATTCCCTACTTTCGGTTAATTTTGTGTACGTCAACAGTGTACCATAAAATGAAACATCACAGAAAAAAAAGCATTTTTTTCTTACTTTTCCTTATACTTCCCCGTTTTTTATGAGATAATAAAAAGAGAATTACCTTACACAAAGGAGTGGAAAAAATGGATAAATTTTTAAAAGAACTGGCTAAATATTATATGGAATTTTTGGAAAATGATTTTAAGGCTTCAAGACCTCCAAGTCGCCGAATTGAACAAAGCGCTATACGAGATGTCTCTCAAGTCATTAAATTAAGACGTTTTCCTACGTTTGCAGCACGCATTTCAACATTGTTGCAACACAATATTTCATCATACTCCCTACCGACAGTGGATAAATCATCCTATGTCACTCGTTTTACGATTCATGAAGTTAATCAACTATTAGCCGCAGAACCACAGGATTTAGCAGCCACGATTAAAGAATATGCAAAAAATAAACCTGTGGAAAACATGGATGAAATTGTGGAAAAAATCACAGCAGAAAAAGAGATTCAAGGCGATCATTTCCCCATTTGGTTAACCGAATTTGATGTCGTGAATTTTCACACAGAGCTACAAAAAATGATTCAAACCAAAGAATTAACAGAAGGGCAAGAGTTTTATCTATATTTTAATTCAATCACCTATAAAGGAAACCATTACCCGCTTTTTTATCTTCCTTTTACAGTAGAAAAAGAAGCGAACGGGCATTTTTCTTTTGCATTTGATTCTGTTTTATTACTCAATAAAAAAGGAATACAATATGTATGTGAAAAATATGGAGAAGAAAAAGGTAAAAATTGGATACCAGATCTTCCTTCTCGGCATCTTTACCTCAGTCAATTCGAAGAAAATGGGGAATTACTAACAACTGTTCAAAGTGTAATGGATACACTTTGTGATTTTTTTGATTTACCAACATTAGATGTGTATGAAAAAGAAACAGTTCGTCATAAAAATGATGTTTTATCTCTTAGCAATGAAGTATATTTCACTTTATTTGATAAAAGCGACGAAGCATTACTAAATGATTACGAAGAATTAATTACCCTATTAGATAAAGGATCTGATTCTGAAGCTTATACCATTTTTTCACAACTTGCCAATGAATTTTTGTTTAAAAATCCTTTGTCTATTGAACGTGACATTGAAGATGCATATGATGCGCAAAGTTTAAGCGATAAATTTTCGTATTACAGTCCTATCCCATTAAATAAAGAACAACAAGAGGCACTTCAAGCGATTCACCATCCTAAATCGGAACGAATTGTCATTGAAGGACCACCAGGAACAGGAAAAAGTCATACTATTACAGCTATTATTTACGACGCTCTGCTTCGAGGGAACTCAGTTTTAATGGTATCAGATAAACAAGAAGCCTTAGATGTAGTAGAAGAAAAAATCAATGAATCGCTTGATCGAATGAAAGTGGATGATTTTGTTCAAAACCCTGTTCTTCGTCTCGGAAAACAAAACAACAATTATACAAAAATCTTTAGTCAAATGAATTTTCAAAAAATCAAAACGCGTTCTCACGTATATAAAAAAGAAAAAGCACGAGTTGAACGTGAAATCACAGAGATTTTAGAGAAAATTCAAGGAGATATTCACGATGAACTCGATTCTTCTAAAAAAGTAACCATTGACGAAGTAGCAAAATTGGTTTCATTTGAAGATACATTTCACAAAAAATGGCAACCGCTTCTTGCAAAAGAAGAATTCGATCATCACATTGAACATGTTGAAACCTTAACTTCTTTGCATCAACATGTTCATGAGTTAACATCAGTTCTTGAACATCTTAAAAAAGAAATGAACATAACGTTCGATTCTTCTCAAGACGTACTTTTATGGATTAATCAACTTCAAGAAGTGAGTAAAACGATAGAAGAAGTGAAAGAATGGAAAGAAAAACAACCGCTTCTTTTTTCAGCGGAAATCACAGAAAAAAATCTTTCTTTATTAGAATCAACACTTACACGTTTTGAAGATATGAAAGCACCATTGGTAGGTCATTTATTTGCTGGAAAAAAAGTCAAACAATTAGAAGAAGAACTTCGAAATGAATTTTTACGTTCTCCTTATTCTTCATTAAAAGATGAACATGATAAAATGAAAGAGGAAGTTCGCTTTTATAAATGGTGCGTAAAAATAAATGAATCTTTACAACCTGTACAAGGAGATGTTTTTTATCTACTTCGTGAAGATGCAATAGAACAAAGCCTTTCTTTTTTGACTTCTCTTGAACAATCCGCCAAAAGCGCGGTAGAAGCCATGAAAAAAATACCTGAAACTGCAGCTCGTTTTGGTGTCAGTCATACGTTGGATTCGATGAATAACAATACATTCAGCGAGACATCTAAAAAAGAAATGGAAGAATTAACCTATTTTCTTTTCAATCGTCATGATATTAACGATGTCACATCAAAAATGATTTCAGGAGAATTGTTAGTGGATCGAAATCGATTGGAAGAACGTTTAGTGTTGAAAATGACCAATATTTTAGATGAAAGCATGATCGAATTTCGTGAAAAATATCGAAACGATGCTTCTGAAATTCGTAATCAATTTCGTGCAAAAAAACAGATTTCAAAAGAACATCTACGCAAATTAGTTAAAGCTTTCCCTTGTTTAATTGTCGGCATTCGAGAACTAGGAGAATTTATTCCACTTGAGCCTCATCTGTTTGATTTAGTCATTATTGATGAAGCGTCTCAAGTTAGTATCGCGCAAGCTTTCCCTGCTATTTTACGTGCCAAAAAAGTCGTGGTACTTGGAGATAGTAAGCAATTTAGTAACGTAAAAAGTCATCATGCATCAACGGACGTTAACCAATTTTTATTTAAACGCGTGAAAGATGCCTTTCCTGATGATTCTGTTACGGTTGATAAATTAGAAAATTTTAATATTAAAAATTCCATTTTAGAATTTATTAAAAATATTTCAAATTACCATACTATTTTAAAGAAACATTTTCGTGGATACTATGAATTAATTGATTATTCCAATCAGTATTTTTATGGACGCGCACTTGAAGTGATGAAAATACGAGCAAAATCAATTGGAGAGGTTATTCAATTTCATGAAATTCCTCCTTATGCTAAAAAAGAAGTGAGAAAAAATACAAACGAAAGCGAAGCTTCGTTTATTCTTTCTGAACTTGATCGTTTAAAGCAAGAAGGATATAAAGGAACAGTTGGTATTATTACACCGTTTCGAGAACAACAAAAATGGATCACCAAATTGCTTTTTGATTCTCTTGATTACGATCATTTTAAACAGCAGTTTAATTTAAAAGTGATGACCTTTGATACATGTCAAGGGGAAGAACGGGATATCATTTATTATTCGATGGTTGAAAAAGAAAAGGAAAGTAGTTTAAATTATATTTTTCCAGTTTCTCTTGAAAACTCAGATGATACGTTAAAAGGGCAACGTTTAAATGTAGGGTTTAGTCGTGTAAAAGAAAGTGCTCGTTTTGTTATTAGCAAACCTATCTCTTCTTTCACAGGTGAAGCAGGAAGAGCGCTAAAGCATTTTTATCGTTTCTTAGAAGAAACGGATCATCATGAAGTAATGGGTAAAACAGATCCTAAATCACCGATGGAAAAACGAATGTATCAATGGATTATCCAAACCGATTTTTATCAACAAAACAAAGAAGACATTGAAATTATTCCGCAGTTTAATATGGGGAAATTTTTACGTCAACTCGATCCAAGTGCAACGATTCCTAATTATCGAACGGATTTTCTCTTGTTGCTTCGTGGAAAAATTATGATTTTAGAATATGATGGATTTGAATATCATTTCAAATCTGGAGAAGAGGTAACGAAATATAACTATCAATATTTATACACAGATAGCGACATTGAACGACAAAAAATGATTGAGTCGTACGGTTATCCTTTTATTCGATTAAATAAATTCATTTTAGCTGATCAGCCTATTACATTTTTAGACAAACAATTAAAAAAGCATTTTACAACAAATACTCAAGTACATGATTCACTTGGAGAAGAAATGGTTCAAACATTTGAAAAAATTGAAAACAAAGAAATGAAACAATGTACAAAATGCAAAACCATGAAGGAAGTAAAAGAGTTTTATGATCCTACTTTAAAAAGTTTATATGGTCGCATTTGTATGGTGTGCAAAAAGAAATAGATGTCGATTTCGACATCTTTTTTTCTCTTTTTCCCCTATGTTCTGATATAATAAAAGAGTAGTACCAAAAAAGGAAGAAAAGGGAGAGAAGGAAGATGACAAAATCACTATTTTTATCACTGCTTTATGCACAAACAGAAGAAGAAGTAAAAGCTATTATTGAATCCAATTCTTTAATGAATGACGCTACTAACTGGAAACCTTACGGGGGAACAACAGGAAACTATTCATCATTCGAAAACCAACAATCAACAGCAGAAGGCGCACTAATGGAGAAAATCACAAACTCTATTGATGCTATTTTAGTTCGTCAAGCACTACAAAAAGGAGTAGATCCAAGTAGCAAAGAAGCTCCTTCTACCATGCAAGAGGCGCTTGATACGTTGTTTACAAAAGAAGAATTAAGCAAACAAAAAGTGTTAGTTTTAGTCGATGGGAAAGCCCAAGAACCAAATGTTCTTATTGCAGATGAAGGAGAAGGGCAAGAACCAAATCGTTTTGATCAAACATTGTTATCTCTTCAACGTGGTAATAAAAATAGTATTAAATTTGTTCAAGGTAAATTTAATATGGGTAGCACAGGAGCCGCTGTTTTTTGCGGAAAGTACAAATATCAGCTTATCGCTTCAAAACGCCATCATGATTTATCAGGAACAGATGAAATCGGTTTTACCATTGTCCGAAAACATGTTCGTACAAAAGAAGAACAAGAAACGATGAAAAATACATGGTACGAATATTTCACAATTGACGGAGAAATTCCTTTTTTCACAGAAAAGTCTTTTCTTTTAACCAAGGAATCTTCTCAAAACATTACGTTTACGCAAGGAACGATTGTGAAACTATTTAACTATAAATTAAATAAAAAATCACCAGCATTCCAAACGTTAAAAGAAGAAATTAACAATCTTCTTTATTATCCAGCTTTTCATATTCATGTACATGAGCTTCGAAAAGACTTCGTACAAATTAAAGAGCGCGGCGGTATTATGAATATTTCATACGGAAATGGCTTCTTGCTTCGCGGCGGTATTAGCGCAGTTTTGGATAAAGGTCTTGAATATAAAAGTGTGAAAAATAAAATTCAAAGCCCTGTTTTTGGTGAAGCAGAGATTGATGTTTTTGTTTTTGAAGAACAACAAAAAACATTAGCTCGAACGTACCGAGGAAATAAACCGATTGTCTTTTTAATGAATGGACAAGTACAGTATCATTTAAGTACATCGTTCCTTTCTTCAACACTTGGATTTAAACTCATTAAAGATCATGTGGTCATTTCTATTGACTGTACAAATTTGAAAAAAGAATTTATGGATGAAGGCTTTTTTATGGCAAACCGTGAAACGATTCGCGATACAGAAGAAACGCGCACATTCTTACAAGAAATTACGCAGTTCTTAAAAGAACATCCCGATCTTTCTCGTTTAAATAAACTTCGTGCTTCCAAAAAGATTTCAAGCAATGGAACAAAAAACTTGTTTGAACGCATCCTTGGGAAAAATCAAAAAGATAAATTTTTACGTAATTTATTCCAAGAAAATTCCATGGGAAGTAACACGAAATACAACAGTCACTTAACAAAAGAAAAAGAGGAAATCAAAAAAGATTTAGCTCAATTCCCTACATACGTCAAACTTCGCAATGTGAAAAAAGACGCAGAAGGTGAATATCATAAAACGCTTCCTCTTGGCAAAAAAGCGAAAATTACATTAGAAATGGATGCAGTAAACGATTACTTTACGCGAAATGACTCAACTGGTTCGTTAAAGGTTTCGGTTTATCAAAAAGGACAAACAAAAGGTTCTTCTAAATCAGATAATCCGTCTCATGAGCCAAAAGATGTAACGAATCAATTTACCATTTCATCTTCCGATTTGCAAAACGGGGAAATGAGTATTGCTTTAGCACCAAACCCTTCTACCGTTCAAGTAGGAGACGAGTTCCAAGTGAATATTGAAGTAAAAGACGAACAGCAAACGTTCCAGCATTTCTTTTTTATTCAGATGGAGGAACCTGCTAAAAAAGATCCACAAAATAAAAAACAGAAAAAGAAAGAAAAATTAACGCTTCCTCCTGTTTTCCAAGTATTTAAAGATACTGCAGCTATTGAAAAATTAGAACGAACTGATGAAGAAAAAGCTGATTTTGAAACATGGGAAGACCGTGGATGGGATAGCAAAACAGGACGCGAAAAAATCGTTGAAATTGTGCCAGGAACAGACGGTCAACCTGTATCCGCTATTTATATCAACATGAGCTCTGCTGTATTAAATCAAATTATTACAGAAGAAGGAACAACAGGTACAAAAATTGAACAAGCACATGAACAATTTTTAACGAACTTATATATGCAAAGCTTTGTCATTTCAGCTGCGATTAACAATTTACAAAAACAAAAAGAAACAGCCGAAATGTACGGCATTTCAATTGAAGAATTAGACATTGAAGCGTTTGTTGAAGATTGCATTAAACAATCGGCATATGCCCTTGTTAAAATGCAAATTAATAACTTAAAAGCCGCTTCAGTATAACCACACAAAAACCTTAGATTAGTCTAAGGTTTTTCTTTTCAAAAAAGGATATATGGGCGATTTCGGTATATACTTAAAGAAAAACGAAATAGCGGAGGAATAAAAAATGAACGTAATTCATGAACAAAGGTTAAAACAACTCTTAGATCAAAAGGGCAATCGCACCATTAATTTTCAAATGATTCAACCTTTTTTTCAAATGGAAGGTCTTCATTTACAATCTCATGCGTCGTCTATTAATCTCATGGAGGCTTTTAATACCATTCAACATCATTCTTTATTTACCATAGATGAAGCAAAAGCTATGGTTGTTTGTATCAAAGAAAATTATTCTCTTGCATTTAATGATTTTTCTCTTTTTCAAAAATCCTTAAAGAAGATTGGAGAAAAAAAATTAATTATCATCGTCGGGTCTTATATCGATCCTTCTTTGGAAAAAGATGAAAAAGTTTTATCTATTTACTTTTTCGGATTTCCTCGAAAAAAAGAAATTATTGAAAACTTACTTTCAAAAACAAGGGATGAAAAAGAACGAAAATACTTACAAAAAGAACGATTAAAAGGTCTTTTCGTGGTAAAATAATACAGTAAGATATCACATAAAAGGAAGAAGGAATGAACTAATGGGATGTTGGAATGAAACGTGTGGAGTAAGTCAATTACCTATTCGAGATGGAGATAAAGTTGCGTTATTTTTAATGGAAGCTAAAAAAGGTGGACTAGTAGGCGGGTACAACGGATTTACGTACAATACGGATCTTTTTACCCCTATTTCCATCCCTCTTTTCGGAGAATATAACGATTATGGAAGTCTTGAAAACATTTATGGAAACGAAGAATACGTTTTTCATTTTTTACAAAAGAGAGATAAACGCCTTAATGGAGAAGATGCGCAATATTTTGAAACATCAAAAGAATACCTTGATCTAATCGAACGAGGGGAAGGTGGAAATCTTCAATTTATGATGGTCCACGAAGATATTTACCGAGCAATGATTGAAGAAGCAGGTGCTCGTTTTCCTTATAACGAAAAAAAAACGATCAAAGAACAATTTACCGATCAAGCAAATGCTTGTCTTGCTCAGTATAAACAAACAGGAAAAAAAGAAGAGTGGGAACGAGAACTTTTTCTCAATTTTACGGTAAAAGATTTTAATGGATTTACTCGTTTTTATACTAGTTACGATTTAGGGTTACATGATTGGTTAACTTTAGCCCTTAAAAAAGAAGAACAAGATTTACTCAATGAAATGACAGATTTACGTTTATTTTTCATCGCAATGAACTTAAGTCGTAAAATGTGGATGCCGCAAGGTGTTAAAAGTCAGCAACAAGATTATATGATGCAGCGTGTCATAGCAGATAAAATAGTGGAAAAAGAAGAACTGCAAAGAAGAAGATATCTAGAAGAAAATACAATTGATTTATCAAATGAAGAAGACAGAGACGATTACGAAAATTGCACAAGAGAAACGCTTTGGATATAAAAAAACATCCTTTTTGGATGTTTTTTTCTTTTTTTAGAAAAAGCTATTGATAAAAAAAAGTTTTTTTTCTACAATAAAGAAAGTGAAAAAAAATTAGATGTTCCACATGAAAGGATTGAAAGAAAGTGACAACTACGTTAAAAGGCATCGCAGCTTCAAGTGGGATTGCCATTGCTAAAGCTTTTCTTTTAAAAGAAGAAAAAGTCATCATTGAAAAAACACTTATTTCAGATACATCAGCGGAAGTGTCTCGTTTTGAATCTGCTATTTCTGTTACAAAAAAAGAATTGGAAACGCTTCGCGCGCATACTGAAAAAACATTAGGTGAAGATAAAGCCGCTGTCTTTTCAGCCCATTTATTAATGCTTGATGATCCAGAATTTATGTCCGTTATTAAGCAAAAAATTAGTAATGAAAGCATTAATGCTGAATTTGCATTACAAGAAGTATCTACTATGTTCATTGGTATGTTTGAATCAATGGACAATGAATATATGAAAGAACGCGCAGCAGACATCCGTGATGTGTCTAAACGTTTACTTTCTCATTTAACAGGGATTTATAGCGCATCATTAAGTGATATCAATGAAGAAGTGATTGTTATTGCAGAAGATTTAACACCTTCTGATACGGCTCAGTTGAATCCAACGTTTGTTAAAGGTTTTGTAACAGATATTGGTGGAAGAACTTCACATTCAGCGATTATGGCGCGCTCACTTGGTATTCCATGTGTGGTTGGGACTAAAACAATTACATCCTCTGTTTTACAAAACGATATCATCATTTTGGATGCATTGGACGGAGAAGTGGTTGTGAATCCTTCTGATAGCACACTTGCTACGTATGATGAAAAAATCAAAACGTACCTTGAAAAAAAGAAAGAACAAGAAAAATTAATTCATGAACCGAGTGTATCAAAAGATGGTGCGCATGTTGAACTTGTAGCAAACATTGGAACACCTCAAGATATTGAAGGTGTCATTAAAAACGGCGCGGAAGGTGTTGGTTTATTTCGTACAGAATTTTTGTATATGAACCGTGACACTCTTCCAACAGAAGAAGAACAATTCCAAGCCTACAAAGCTGTTTTAGAAGGGGTAAAAGGAAAACCTGTGGTTGTTCGTACACTGGATGTAGGTGGGGATAAAGAACTTCCTTATTTAAATCTTCCAAAAGAAATGAATCCATTTTTAGGATTCCGTGCGGTTCGTTATTGTTTAGAAAACGATCAAGTATTCCGTCCACAACTTCGAGCATTACTTCGCGCAAGCATTTACGGAGATTTAAAAATTATGTTTCCAATGATTGCAACACTTGATGAATTTCGACAAGCGAAAGCAACTCTTTTAGATGTCAAAGAAGAATTACGTAAAGAAGGACACGACGTATCTGACGCAATTGAAGTAGGGATTATGGTTGAAATTCCTTCAACAGCTGTTATGGCAGATACATTCGCTAAAGAAGTAGATTTCTTTTCAATTGGAACAAATGATTTAATTCAATACACAATGGCAGCCGATCGTATGAATGAAAAAGTTTCATACCTTTACCAACCTTACAATCCAGCTATTTTACGTTTGGTTAAAATGGTTGTAGATGCAGCGCATAAAGAAGGGAAATGGGCAGGCATGTGCGGGGAAATGGCAGGAGATCTTCAAGCAGTTCCTCTTTTACTTGGTCTTGGATTAGATGAATTTAGTATGAGTGCATCAAGTGTTTTACCTGTTCGATCATTGTTAAAAACGTTATCTAAACAAGAATTAGCGGCTGCTATTCCAGAAATTTTAGCCTTAACATCGGCGCAAGAAGTGTTAGAATTTGTCGAAAATATGCAAAAAGACAAGTAAACCTTCTTGTTTTACTTGCCGAAATTTGGTACGATAATGACAGAACTTAAAAAAAGGGGATAGAAAAATGGCATCACAAACTTTTACCATTACAGAAGCATCAGGACTTCATGCACGTCCAACAACTTTATTAGTAAACGCAGCAGCAAAATTCCAATCCAAAATTACGATTACATACAACGATCGTACAGTTGATTTAAAATCAATTTTAGGTGTTATGTCATTAGCTGTGGCTGAAAATGGCGTGATTACGATCACAACAGAAGGCGCAGACGAAGATGCTGCACTAGCAGGTATCGCTGAAACCATTACATCTCAAAATTTAGGTAAATAAAAAAAAAGTTGCTCGTTTGAGCAACTTTTTTATGCTTATTGTCTTTGTTATCCCAATAAATCGCGAATCATCGTTAATTCATAGCCAATATAAAGTAACGAAGCTGCAATAATGACTAATAAAATGGTATTCCATGTTGACTTTCCCATTTTTTCCGCCTCCTGACTGGAACTTTTTTACATGTTCATTGTAAATCCGCTTGGCAACTTCGTCAACATAATTTTATTTATAATCGTAACGTAATTTTAAAAATTGTGTGATTTTTCGATCAGCACCTTTATATGCCACTTCACCATAAGAATCTACATTTACTGCTGCATATGTTCCTGTAGAAGTCCAAGCAGAACCTGGTCTAAATTCGACAGGAGATGGTAGATTTAAAGAAAAAAGCGATCTACTAACAAGCCATGTCGCATAATCGTACGTGGTACTTGCGTAATCCGTTACTTTTACACGAGCGCCTGTATTAAAATTCCATGATATTCCCCAAGGTAAAGAGACACTAAAACTACTACCTGTTTTTCCTCTTGGGTCCCAATCTTGTAATTCGCTTGTTGTCAGTGGTACATCGTGCTTAACATGCAGTCGTTGATTTCTAGCACCGTTGTAATTAATGAGCTCCATGTTCGATTGCAAAACAAAATAATCTCTTTTTTTATCACGTTCATCATTATCTTTTTGCAAATAATAATCAGCGTTTAAGGTGGCTACTTTTTTACTTCCAATATATAATGTGGAATTTTTGTTCACCCACGATTTTACAATTGGTTCACTTCCTGCTTTCACTTGATTTCCTGAAAAAATAGACGTTGATTTTAAATGTTGATGATTCACATTGTCGATAATTAAATCTACAAAGAACGACGTATCATTTGTAGAAAGAGCAGGATCTTTTTTATCTTGTTGAATATCTGCAACGTATAATTGTTTGGTTCCCTTTTTAGATTGAATAACTCCAACAACATTATAGGTTTCATGTTGGGCATTCATTTCTTTTATCACTTCTTCTTCCAGTTGTTTTCCTTCTTTATACCCACTTTCTTTTAATTCTTTTCGTATTTGCTCTTTTGTTAGGGACGTTGTCTCAAACGGAACTCCGAAAATAGAAGCGGCTTTTTCAGAAGAAACAGATGTTCCGTACAAATAGACAATTTTCCCTTTAGTTACAAGCGTTTGAATCGATTTTTTTAATGTGGGTGTTACATCTTTTTCTTTAAATACAAATGCATCATATTGAGCCTGATCAGTTGGTGTAAAGTGGTCTTTTACATGAACAGAAAATTTTCCATCATTTTCGATCTTCCCTCCTCTCACTTGTTTTACTTTTTCTAGTAACTGTTTTTCATGACCACTTGTTTTTGGATCTGTTACAAAAATTTGAAGTGGTTTTTTTGGTTGGTAAGCTTGCAATGCATCCAAATTCAGATGAAATAACGTCAACATTAAAAGCGCGCATACCACTAACATACTTATTCTTTTCATATTATCCCCTCCTACTTCCATTTTATTCCTATTGTTTTCTAAAAATTCTAAATTTTTATTTTTCTCTTTTTTTTCTTTTTCGTACATGATATACTTTTGGTAAAGAAATACATAGGGGGTAAAAAGATGAATATATTAGTAGCAAGTAATCATGATTTTGTTAGTAGATTTATCGTGCAAGCATGCATTGAAAAAGAACATAACGTTACCTTGCTTGGCGAAAACGACTATCTTTCTTCATTGTTTCCACATATTCCAATTTTCTATCATGATAAACAAGTGGAATTAACAACATTTGATACGTTTATTGATTTAACCAATCATAATATTGAAACCATTTCCAAACGGTGTCAGATATTAAAGCCTTCCGTCAAACAGTATGTTTATTTATCTGATCTATCCGTTTATAAATCATTAGGAAAAGAAAATATCAAAGAAACAGATGAACTTTCTCTCTCTTCAATGAAAAGATCTATCGAACAAGAAATCACAACTTCATTTCCTAAAAAATCGCTTATTATTCGAGCAGGTGAACTTATTGGTCCACATGACCAACAAGAACAATTACCTTTTCTATTATATCGTACATTAGTAGGCGGAGAAGTCTTAATCGGAGGAAGAGAAAAAAGAAAAATACAGTTATTAGATGTTCGTGATTTAGTGAATTGGATGATTACGATGATCGAAAAACAAGCAACTGGCACTTATAACGCAACAGGAAACAACATCGAGATGTGTGATTTATTATCCGTTATTGTTAAGCTAACGAAGTCCAACGTTTCGTTTGTTTATGCAGACGAGAAATTTTTACTAGATCAGCAGGTTAAACCATGGAATGAATTACCTTTATGGATTCCTGAATTTTATCCGATGGAAAAAGAATATATGTATGGCTTATTTTCTATTAATCATCAAAAAGCCATTAAAAAAGGATTACAACTTCGTTCTATAGAAGAAACCATTCAAGATACGTTCCAATGGTTACGAGAAGATGGACGACATGATTTTCAAGTAGGTCTTCCTCTTGAGAAAGAATTTGAGTTAATTAAAATGTATAAACAAAAAGTTTGTTTGGTTAATTAAAAAAATTAGTTGAAAAATTCTTCCTTTCTTTTATAATGAGTTCAAAGGATCAAGGGAGGAATAATAGATGAATATTCAAGATTATACACAAACGGTGCTTCAAGTTAAAAACGAACAACAATATGTAGAGTCTTTATTTTCCATGATGCAGCTTCAATTAACTAAAAAAATAAAAGAAAGCTTATTAACAGAAGACGTGGAATTATTAACGATTTTACAAGATATTAAAGAAACTTATACGATTGATACGTTTTTAGGCTCAACCAAACAAGATAGTTTAGGAAGAGCTATGTATCAACCTACCATTGCTGAAATGGTTTTGTTTTTTGACTTGTCTTTCCAAAATGACGAAAGTATTGTTTCATCTATTGTTACTCATCGTATGGATGATGAACGTATGATTTTATTTCTTTCATTTCCTGAGTATTACACGATGTCTCGAGTTTCTCGTATGAATTGGTTACAAGACATGTTAGTTCTCTTTAGAATGGAAGTAACTCAACAACCGCAATTTGTAATGTAAAAAAAAGAGCCAATTGGCTCTTTTTTTATTGAATCGAACGATACCCTGAAAAATGTTGTTTGTAATAATTGTTTGATAAATCTGAAATGGTTACACCTTTACTTGTTGAAGCGTGAATGAATTGTCCGTTTCCTAAATAAAATCCGATATGAGAAGGACCTGGTTTATAGGTATTATTGAAGATAACTAAATCTCCAACTTTCGGATTACTTGTAACAGGGTATTGTTTTGCAAACCCTACTACATTTAAACGTTGAACGTTATATCCATTACTCTTCATCACATAATAGATAAACCCACTGCAATCAAATCCTGATGGTGTTGAACCACCCCATACATATTTTAAACCCATGTATTTTTTAGCTGTATTAATCAATGCTGCAGATTTATCAGAAGATACTGCAGGTGTTGCTGTTGTCGTTGTTTTAGCTGGTGCAGATGTTTGAGCTGCTGGAATAGCACCTGAATAGGATACATATTTTGTATTCGTTGTAATCCAATTTCCTGTTCCTAAATTGTACATTCCATTTTTTACTGCATGTACTTTCCACTTTGAACCTTTTTTCAAAACACGTTTAATATGCGCATTTGGATTACTATCATCACGTAAATTTACATTGGTCTTTAACGTAACAACACCAGTTTGCGCTGCAGAAGCAGCACTAGCACCCGCTCCGAGTAAACTTGCGGTCAACCCTAGCGTGCACGCCAGCATAACACCTGCTTTTTTTGCCTTTTTCATGTTTTAATCCCCCTTCAAATTAAGTAGTACTTTTGGTAAATTGTGCATAAAACAAAGAACCCCTTTTTTTGTTACAAAAATGTAATATAAGCCATCTTTTTGTCATAAAAAGAAGAAAGATCTGACTTTGTCAGACCTCACAGTGAACGATAACCAGCAAAATGCTGTTTATAATAAGAGTTTGATAAACTCGTAATCGTAATTCCTTGACTGCTTGATGCATGAATGAATTGTCCGTTCCCTAAATAAATACCCATATGTGAAATGCCTGACTTGTATGTATTTTTAAAGAACACAAAATCTCCCGCTTTTGGTGAACTTGTCGGTTTGAATGTGTTCCAATAACTTGCTGCGCTTTGTCTTCCGATGTTGTGACCGCTGTTTTTTAATACGTAGTAGATAAATCCACTGCAATCAAATCCGCTTGGTGAACTTCCACCAAAAACATATTGTGTTCCTACGTATCGTTTTGCCACAGTTACAATCGAAGAAGATTGTGCATAAGAAGTGGCTGTATAAGTTGGTTTTGAAGACGTTGTTCCTTTTGTATTATAGGTTACATAACGTGTATCCGTCGTAATCCAGTGATTACTTCCAAGATCGTACATGCCGTTTTTCTTTCCTTTAACCGCTAGCACCGATCCTTTTTTCACTACTTTAATGATCGATCCTTTTGGAGAAGCACCCGCTCGCATATTTACGTTTGTTTTTAAGGTGACAGTTCCGTTTAGACTTTGTTGCACAACTCCTGTGCTTGCTTCTACTTTTTCTCCGTGACCTGTCATAGAAAAAGCAATTCCTGCTGCACATGTTGCAACTAATGCTAATTTTTTGGTTACATTCATCTTTTCTTCCCCCTATTTTCTTTTCCCGTTTGACTCTTACTCTATTTTACTATATTTTTCTTCAAAACCTATCGTTGTAACGGTATTGTAATACAACTGTAAAGAAAAAAAGGTATTGCAATTTTTTTGAAAAAAACTATCATGTGATTGCAACAACAAAACGGTGTACAGGAGGAAATAAATATGAAAAATATGATGAAAAAAACAATTCTTTCGGTAGTAGCAGCAGCAACACTTACTTTAGGTACAGCAGGATTTGCTTCAGCATCAACAGCACAACCTCATTTTGATCTTTCAACAAAAGTTGGAACTTCTACAGCGATTTATAAAGTATCTGGTACTCCAAATAAAACATTTAATCTTGTTATTTACATCAATGGAAAAAAACATGTAACATCTGAATTTAAGACAGATAAAAATGGAAAATTTACGTTATACGCTTCTAAAAGTGGTATGCCAAAAGGTGAATATGACATTTATTTAGTTAATGACACATTAAATCTACAATTAGATAACGAGCATTTTTCCATCAAATGAATCTTTTTTCAAAAAAACTCGCAAATAGCGGGTTTTTTATTTTTTTAAAAAAAATAAAAGGGTCTTTATTTTTTTTAGCTAAAAGTCTAGGTGAGTGGTTTTGATACCACACCCGATTAAAGGAGGGGGAAAAATGAAAAAAGCGAAAGTAAGTCTTCTATCATTTGCTGTTTTAGCGAGTAGTTTAACCTTTGGAGGTGGAATGAAAGCAGATGCGGCAACGTTGAAAGAAGTAAGCGCCTATTCATTAACCGTTCGATCTGGTCCTTCATCTCACTACAAAGCGGTTGATTGGTTGAAAAAAGGAGACGACGTCACTGTATTAAGCTCATCTTCAGGGTGGGACTACATTCAGTACGGCAATCACAAGGGATATGTGTATGATCAATATCTACACACACTTCAAACCAACGTTGCAACACCTGCTAGTTCTAGTGGAACTAGTGCATTTGTTAATACGTATTCCTTGACACTTCGTCAAAGCGCTTCAGGAAGTTCCAAAGCATTGGATTATCTTATGAAAGGTGAGAAAGTTCAAATCCTTGGATATTCTGGAAACTGGGCAAAAGTAAGTGTAAATGGGAAAACAGGATATGTAGATAAAAGTTATTTAAGTGGATTAACGTCCGCTCCTGTTACTTCACCAAGTACATCATTTGCAGCAGTTAATACGTATTCTCTTACGCTTCGACAAAGCGCATCTTCTTCATCAAAAGCGATCGATTATTTGATGAAAGGAAAAACAGTACAAGTATTATCTACTTCTAGTGATTGGTCTAAAGTAAGTGTAAATGGGAAAACAGGATATGTCTATAAGAAATATTTGACAGCTACTTCTGCCCCTGCACCAAAACCTGCGCCAACTCCAGCACCTGTTGTAACAACTTACACAAAGTATGTAACATCGGCAGATGGATTAAATGTTCGTGTTAGTCGAGATGCAAGTTCTTCTAAAGTAGGAACAGTTCCTTATCGCGGAAAAGTAACACTATCTAATGTTGTAAATGGATGGGGTTATGTTGTGTATGGAAGCCTTAAAGGATATGCGAATGTTAGTTTCTTAAGCGATTCACAACCTGCCATTTCGACACCAACGACACCTGCAGTACCTGGTAATCTTTCTGGTAAAACGGTCGTGTTAGACCCAGGTCACGGCGGTAAATTTAACGGAGCACAAGGAATTGTGATCGAAGAAACAGTCAATCTTCAAATTGCGTTAAAAGTACGAGACAAACTACAAGCACAAGGTGCAAAAGTGTTAATGACACGTACAACTGATACTGCTTGTACACCTTACGGTACATATAATCAAGATCTATTATGCCGTCCAGCTCTTGCAACAAAAAATCATGCCAATGTTTTTGTTAGTATTCACGCAAACTCTGGTACTCCTAGTGCATCAGGTGCGGAAACATTTTGGTATAATTCAGGACGTGGCGACCAACGTCTTTCATCATATATTATGAGTGAATTAAGCACAACAGGTGGAATGAAATCACGTAGTTACAAATTTGGTAATCTATCTGTTTTACGTAACAGTACGGTCCCTAGTACATTAGTTGAAACAGGTTTTGTAACAAGTCCATCTGATGCTGCTAAAATCGGTTCACCTACTTATCAAGATAAAATCGCACAAGCGATTGCAAATGGTATCGTTAAATATTTAAAATAAAAAAGCTTCCCTTTTGGGAAGTTTTTTATTTTTTTATGGTATAATTTTCTTGTTACTATTTTCTTTGAAAGGAATGTTGGAAGATGAAATTTACGGATAAATTTACAGATCAATTCATGAAAGAAATGGAAGAGGGCATGGCAAAATATGCACTTGAATTAGAAGAAAAAGAAAAACAAAAAGTACTAGATATTCAAAATGGACGTCTGCAACGGGTGATGGAAACAATTTATTTGCATCTAAAAAAAGAAAAAGCATTAGATAAAGATGATATTACGTATGATCCAGAAAACTTTTTGATTTCTGGAGAGGATTTTGATTTTATTTTTGATCTCCTTCACTTTTATGCAAAAGAACTCGATTTTATCGGGCAAGATGCAGTAGATGAAGAAGAAGACATTTTTTTTGAGCATGAAATTGGGTATTTTACGTACAAAGATCTTCACATTATGTTTAAAATCATGTGGGGACAAGGAACCGCTTGTTGGTTTAGTGTTCCAGCGAAAGAACATTGGCAACAACATCTATCGTTTTCTTTTGATGATTTTTGTCATGAAATTTTAGATTTTACGACTGATGAAGATACGCCTGAAAAACAACAGCGTAAATTCGCTCGTGAAATGCGTAAATTAAAAAGTCGTACAGATAAATTAGTACAGGATTTCAACTCGGGAATCCCCACTCATGCACCAGTTGCGCTACATGAAAAACAAAAAGAAGTTCAAGCGTTGTTAACAAAAGCAACACAAGCACTTGCTGAACTATCCGATAAAAACAACTGGAAGTAATATCACATTTTAAAAGGAGAGATTTTATGAGTGATCTACGATACGAAGTCTTAAATCCATTTCTTGATAAAGGAGTTGAATTGTCCACTCTTGGTAAAAACATGTCTTATTATAACCATAATATTCTTCAATTTTTAGATTCAAAAGCTTTACGCGGATATTACAAAGATGTTTGTGGCTTCTTTTTAAGTCAAATCGAAATTGAAGATGGTCATTTAGAAACGTTTGAAGATTTATTTGATATCGGGATCACCGACTGGTTTTTAGAAGAATGCTCTGAAACGAAAAATCCAGAAAAAAGCGTTGTGTTACAAAAACTTTCTGATCATTTTCACGACATTCTTGAACTTGTCACTATTGTGGAAGCTCAGCAAGGAAAAACCGTTAGTTGCTTCGGTCAATTTTCATATAGTAGCGAAGTTTTATCGGTTTTAACACAACTATTGGGCGAATTCTTAAATCATAGTACCAATGAACAAGATGAACAAGTTTTTACTTCTATTAAACAGGTTCTTTTCTCTCGTTTTGGCGAAAAGAAAGCAATGTTTCAAAAAGAACGAGAAAAAACTGCGCCTCCTGCTTCTTCTATGACGCCTCCTGTTGTTAATACGGATAAAAATACGTTATTAGATGAAGCCTTGCGAGAACTAAATGCATTAATCGGTATGGAAGATGTGAAAAAAGATATTCACGATACCATTAATTTTATTCGAATTCAACAAAAACGAGAAAGCCATGGACTTCCGACTGTTCCTTCTAGTTTGCACGTGGTGTTTACAGGAAAACCTGGAACAGGGAAAACAACGATTGCTCGCTTACTGGCTCGTATTTATCACGCAATTGGCATCTTATCATCTAATCATACTGTCGAAACAGATCGCGCAGGATTAGTAGGTGAATATATTGGTCATACTGCTCAAAAAACGGAGAAAAAGATAAGTGAGGCTATGGGAGGGGTGTTATTAATTGATGAAGCATATGCACTTACGCGCGACCTTCGCGGGCAAGATTTTGGATTAGAAGCCGTCGATACATTATTAAAACGAATGGAAGATCATCGTGATAAATTCGCTGTCATTGTAACAGGATACGGTAACGAAATGCATCAATTTATTTCATCTAACCCTGGACTTAAATCTCGTTTTACGAAATATATTCATTTCGAAGATTACACACCAGACGAACTCGTTGAAATTTTTAAAAAACTTTGCAGTGATTTTAAAATGGTCCCAACGGAAGAAGCACTTCTTTATTTAAAAGAATATACAACAACACTATACGAAAACCGTGATGAAACCTTTTCTAACGGACGTACCATTCGAACCATTTTTGAAAAATCAATGAAAAAACAATCAAATCGATTAATTCGAGATAACAAAACAAAAAAAGCCGATTTAATCGAATTGATAAAAGAAGATATTGATACAAACGCCATTAATTAAACTGAAAAGAATGACTTTTGTCATTCTTTTTCTTTTTTTTAGATTATAATAAAAAGGCACTACGATTTAATTCACAAAACGACGGAGGAGAAACCATGGAAAATATTTATGAAAAAATTGCCTTTCCATTTTTCGCAAAAGGAGTTGAAATTGCTAAATTAGCAGAAGAAGAAGGATATGAAAACGAGGAAATGATTCAACTGTTACGTTATAGCAATTTAAAAGGTTATTTTAAAGATATTAGCGTTTATTTTTTAAGTCAAGTAAAGCAAACAGACGAACTCATTGAATTTTATGAAGATTTTTTTGAAGCTATTTTACGAGAAGATGATTTTGAAGACATTGTTGAAATAGATGATGAAAATTGCTCCGTTGTTGTAAAAGACCTCACAGATTTATTTGATGATCTTGTTCATATTTATGAATTTGTATTAGAAAAACAAAAAAAAGATCGCATCAGCGCATTTGGTCAATTCCCTTTTCCTTATGAAGTCGTCACTACCATGATTTCTATTTTAGAAGAATTTCTAAAACGAAGCGAATATCGTTCTGACCGTGAAGTGGTTGATATTATTCGAAAAGAAATGATGGCAAAAGCAAAAGAAAAAGGATTAACCCATCTTCAAAAAGCAAAAACTCATTCCTCTCCTGTTTCTACTAAAGTTTCTTCTTTTTCTCGTTTTTCAAACGATGTGAACGAAGAATCCTTGCATGAAATTTTAACTGAATTGTATTCGTTAATTGGAATGGAGGATGTCAAAGCACAAGTAGAAGACATGATGAATTTTATTCGTGTACAGCGCATGCGAAATGATTTTGGATTACGTTCAATTCCTTCTAGTTATCATATCGTATTTACAGGAAAACCAGGTACAGGAAAAACAACCGTCGCGCGATTGATCGGTCGCTTGTATAAAGAAATTGGCATTTTATCTTCTGGTCATACAGTTGAAACGGACCGAGCAGGATTAGTAGGAGAACATATTGGAGAAACTGCTCTTAAAACAGAAGCAAAAATTCAAGAAGCGCTAGGTGGTATTTTATTAATTGATGAAGCCTATGCTTTAACCCGTGATAAATCGGGGCAAGATTTTGGTATTGAAGCGATTGATACGCTTGTTAAACGCATGGAAGATTATCGAGATCAATTTGCCGTTGTTATTACAGGATATGAAAAAGAAATCAAACAATTTATTTCATCTAATCCTGGATTAAAGTCTCGTTTTACAAAATACATCCATTTCGATGATTACTCGCCAACTGAATTGGTAGATATTTTTAAAAAAATTTGTAGTGATTATGATGTCAATCCATCCGATTCAGCTTGTCAATATGTACTTAGTCATTTTACAGATGTATATGATGATCGAGATGAAACCTTTTCAAACGGACGTCGCGTACGTACTCTTTTTGAAAAATCGGTTTATAAACAATCAAATCGAGTCATTCGAAACGGAATTAAAACAAAAGAAGGGATTATGGTGATGGAAAAAGAAGATATTGATCTTTCAGAAAAATGAAAAAATGTTATACATTTTTTGGGAAATAATGTATAATGAAGCTCTACAACGAATAAGGGAGTGTTTTGAGTGGATTATTATGTTGAATTAGCTACTATTATTGGTAAAGTTGCGAAAGATTACTCATCTGTTCAACAGTCAGATGAGAAAGCTTCAACACAAGAAACAGAAGAAAGTCTCGCTTATTATTCAAACAAAGATAATTGGAAATCTTAAAAAAGAACGACATTTGTCGTTCTTTTCTTTGTTTTTTATTTTCTTAATATTATTTCTTTAACGCTTTATTGATATCATTCCAATCTTGTCTTTTCAGACCTTTTTTAAATGATTGAAAGTCAGAGTCGCTTTTGAATGTTGCTACGAAACTCCCTTTATTGTTTTTAGCGTGAAAGTAATTTTTAAATTCATTTTCTCCGAGTTGTACTATTTCTCCGTCTCTTCTTCCACCAAAACTGATTTTATAACCTTTTTTTGTGGATTTCATTGACATGAAAAATAATTCTTTGTTACAAATCACGGGACAACCATTAAGACCGTAAGCATAATAAACTTTTTCTCCATAAAGTTTACTTTTTTTAGGAAAATTATAAGTAACTTTTACTTTTAATGGAGAATCACCTGTTGTTTCAAATTTGAATTTTACATCTCCTTTTTTTATAGCAGGTTTTTCCACTTTTTGTTGCGGCTGACCATTTGAATGACGTACATAACTGCTATATACATTATGACTTCGACTTTTAGTTGACATTGAAGCTTCTACTTGTAAAGTATTTGTTAGTAATAACATTGAAACACCTGCAACTAAGATTGTTTTCGCTAATTTTTTCATCCTTATTCCTCCAAGAACCGAATTTTTATGACTGCATTATATGTGTTCCAAAATTTTTGTCAACAAAAAAGAACGACATTTGTCGTTCTTTTTTGTTGATTTATTTTCTAGTCACGAATAATAAAAAGCGAAGGTTGTTCATTGTACCACTTATCAAATTTTTGAATATTTAAATGAACAGAACCTAAAAAACGCGAATTCCAATCTAATAATTCATTTTTTTTGCGAGTTAAAATGGACATTACATCGGTTAACGTAAACGTCTGATCTTTTTCAGCGCTCACAATCACTTCTGCGAAATAATGATTTTCTCCATTTTTAATATACGGAATCTCCATGCTTTCTGAAAATTCTTGGCACCAACTTTCTTTACAAACCTTTGGTAATTGAATACCATAAATGATTTTTTCCATATGAATTGCCCCTTACTTTTGTTAGTATGTACCTATTATACTTTACTTTTACTTTTTGAAAAGAAAAAAATGATGCAAAGGCATCATTTTTGACAGCAATTACACGTGCAGTCTTTTCCACATGTGCATGCTTGGTTTTTTGTATCGCAGCAAGCGTTTTTCATTGATATCACCTCCTTCGTTAGTAAAGGTAGAGCTTGTTGGATAAGAGATTGTTCTTCTTTTGTTAATTTATTCATCATTTCGTCTATGTAAGAGTGCATTTGTTGTTGAATATGTGTTAGTGCGTTTTTTCCTTTTTCTGTGATCTTTAAATAGTAGATGCGTCCATCCTGTTGGCATTTTACTTTTTGAGCAAGTTCCATCGTTATTAATTTTTTAACTTGTCGGCTAAAGGTTGTAATATCAGTTGCGGTTTTATCAGCTACTTCTTGCATGGTTTGGTTTTCTTTTTGTGCCATTTCATAAAGTAAAACATACTGAGAAAAACCAAGTTCTTCTGAACAACATCCACAACAATACTTTGTTAACTGATTAAAATGTTTAGACAATTCAAACATCATTTGATATAAATGCATTAACATCATCTCCCTTTTTTTCTTTATACACGATTAGTTGCAAAATGCAAGTATTTATTTAAAAAAAATAAACGCATCTAAAAGATGCGTTTATTTGCTTTTTGTTTGACACATTTCCATCAATACATTGATGTATCCTTTTTCTTCTTCTGTAAGCGGCACAAGAGGTAAACGAACACTTCCTACGTCGATTCCTTTTTGATCAAGTACCGCTTTAATTGGAACAGGGTTTGTTGTAAAGAAAATTCCTTCAAAAAATGGAAGCAAACGACGATGAATACGTGCTGCTTTTTTTCCATCTCCATTTTCATAAGCGTTGATCATTTCTTTCATTTCTTTTCCAACTATATGACTTGCTACACTTACAACGCCTTTTCCACCCACTGATAGGATTGGTAATGTTAAATTATCATCACCACTATAAACAGCAAACTCTTCAGATGTATGTTCAATAACTTTTGCAATTTGAGATAAATCGCCACTGGATTCTTTTACTGCCACAATATTATTTACAGCAGATAAACGAATGGTTGTTTCTGCATTTAAATTAACGGCTGTACGTCCTGGAATATTATAAAGCATAACAGGAAGTTCTGTTGATTCTGCAATGCTTTTAAAATGTTGATATAACCCTTCTTGACTTGGTTTATTGTAATAAGGATTAACCAGCATAATCCCATCTACCCCATGTAGTTTTTCAATTGCTTGGACAAATTCAATGGATTCTTTTGTATTATTGCTTCCTGCATTGGCGATAATTTTGACTCTTCCTTTTGCAAATTGTGCTGTTTTCTCAAAGAGGTATAATTTTTCTTCTTTTGAAAGTGTCGGTGATTCACCTGTAGTTCCTGCTACAACGATCGTGTCGGTAGCGTTTTCAACTAAATGCTCAACCAAATTTTGTAATCTTTCCTCTGAAATGTTCCCTTTTTCATCAAACGGCGTCACCATTGCGGTTAATACTTTTCCAAAATCCATGTTGGATTCCCCCTATATTTTTCTTTCATTGTATGATATCAATGATTTTTTGTAAATCCTTTAGCATTGCGAAAATAAAAAGAAATTATCCTGCTGATATCGCTGCAAGCCCTAAAATACATAAATAATACCAACCCGCCCATCCGATTGTAAGTAAAGTTAAAAGTATATTTCCTATCCATTTCTTTTTTTCTTTGATATAAAACGCACTATAATAGCCTATTATGTACACAAAAAGAGAAAATATTCCTGTCAGAGGAGAAGTTTCTTCGTTTAAATTACTGCTTAAATTAACAAAAAAGGGATAAAAAATGATTGAAAAATCTGACCAAGTTGTTCGATGTTGCAAAAGCGAACATAACCAAATGATAAATAATAATAAACATAAAGAATAAGTGAGATTCCATATTTTCATCCAAGCAATGATTGTCGGTTTTTTATCTTCATAGCTTCTTTTTGTAAAAAACAATAGTTTATTCAACATTTTCACCTCCAAAATTTTACTTATTTTATCCTTTTTTAAGGATATGTCCAACTTTTGGTTAAGTCATCATAGATGAAAGGAATGAGTAAATTGAAAATAGGTTTAGTACGTCATTATAAAGTAGTAAAAGGATTTCCTAAGGGATTATCTTTAACAGCAAATGAATTAAATCAATGGTTTGAAGAGTACAATGCATCCGATATTGAAATTGGAAATGCAGACATAAGCGAAATTCCCTGGGATATTTGTTATTCAAGCGATTTATTTCGTGCTAAAAAAACAGCAGAATATATCTATGATGGAAACATCATTTTTTCATCAGAACTAAGAGAATTAAAACCTCCTTTGTTTAAAGGTAATATGAAGCTTCCTTTTTTTATGTGGGTCATCATCGCAAGAATTCGCGGATTGTTCGATCCTATTGTTAAAGCTGAAATCAAAGAAGGGAAAAAGCGAGTTGCTTCTTTTTTTGATCAGAACATATCCCAACATCAAAATGTGTTGATTGTTGGACACGGCGGGATGATGATGTATATGAGAAAAGAATTATTGAAACGAGGATACAAAGGACCATCTTTCACCATTCCAAAAAATGGCGAAATATACATATTTGAAAAAGAGCATTAATCCATTACGGATTAACGCTCTTTTTTTGCTAATATTAAAAATGTTGTAATCATAATAAATGCTACTAAACATAAAAACGGGATGGTAATAAATCCAAACCATTCAATGTATTTTGCACTACAAGGAGCACCTACATTTGAACAAGGAACAATTTCATTAAACGCAGGGACCATTTGTTTTAAGTAATGCGTTAGTGAAATACATCCACCGATGATAGTCATCGGTAATACATATGTAATAATGTGTTTTTCTTCTTTCCAAACCGCAACTCCTAAAAGAATCGTTAGCGGATACATAAAGATACGTTGAAACCAACAAAATTCACATGGAATAAATTTCATTACTTCACTTAAGTATAAGCTTCCACAAGTGGCAATGATGGAAACAATCCATGCCATTTTTATTTTATTCATTTGCTTTCACCTTTACTTTGTAGTTCTGCTTCAATTTGTGCTTTTAAAGCTGGGTAAGAAGAGTTTTGAACAAGTTTACCATCAACCATAAGACTAGGTGTACTTCGAACACCAAGCGTTGCGCCCATCATATAATCTTGTTTTACTTCTTTTAAATGTTTTTGTGCATGTAAATCTTTTTTGAACTGATCCATATCAATTCCATCTACATTTTCTTCTACAATTTGTGTAATAAATGATTCCGTTGCCCATACATTTGTTTCTAAACCTTGATGTTTGTAAATAGCTTTGTAGAATTGCCAGAATGCTTTAGGGTTTTGTTTGTAAATACTCTCACCTGCTGCACCTGCTAACCAAGAGTCACGTCCAAGGAATGCATAGTTGACAAAATGGAATTTTACTTTACCCGTTGCTACATATTCTTGATAGAATTGTGGGTAAATGGTTTGTTCCCATTGTTTACAAGCAGGACATTTAAAATCACCAAATTCAACAACTGTTACAGGCGCATCTTTATCGCCTTGCATTGGTTGATTTGTAACATCCAATTTTGTCACTTTTTCAACTTTTATTGCATCGATTTTTTCTTGAGTTGGAAGCGATTCATTTACTTTTTTTTCTTCATGTTTATTAATGATCGTTAAACTAGCCAAACCACCAACAACAACAATAAGTGTTAAAATCATAAACCATAGATTACTGCTCTTTTTTTTCTTTGCCATATTTTATCACCTTCCATTTTCTTATTGTTCGATTTTAACATGTTTTTTCTTTCTTTTTCAATCATTTTCTTTTTTTCTGCTACAATAGAAAAGAGATTAATTAAAGGAGAGATGGAGATGTATAAAATATCTTTACTTCGAGATGACATTTTACTAATTAATGACCTAGGTGAAACGTATCGCGTGGATGAAGTAAAAAAAAGAATGGAAAAAGAAAAAGAGTCCCTCCAACGTGTTGGTTGGTATTTAGCTCAAAAAGGCACTTGGGAACCAGATGCTCATCGAATGGTATTGGATTATTTAGAAAATCAACAAGTCGGTGCAGAAGTGAACGGATGGTATTCACAAGCAAGAGATTTATTCAATGGAGAACACTTTGCTCAAATCAATGATATATTGAACAAAGCATTTTCATCGCAACCTGAACTTTTAACTTTTTATTTAAAAGCAGAAGAAGTGGATATCAAAAAATGAAAAAAATCACATTAGAAAATATAAAACAAACAACATTAGAACAACTTCCAACAGAAGTGCAAAACATGATAGATGAACAGTTTATCAATGATTTATTTAAACATTTTGGATATATTCCAGAATTTGCAGAAGTCTTTACAAAAGAAATGATTTCATCAAAAGGAATGATTTATACAGCTGAATATCCAAAAATAACTCCTTTATTGTTTCCTACAGCAGGACAACATGATGAAATTCATCGCCAAGATTTCAAACTATATAAAAAAGGAATCAACTTTACCATTACTTCAGCTATTGATTTTTTTGATAACGGATATCCTCTTTATACGGTTGAAAAAATAGAGGCAACAAAATCTGCTTATGCATTTTATTTTATCCAGTTAGTAGATGATATGGAAGATTATTGTAAGCTTATTATAGTTGAATTTTAAAGAACCTTTATAAAGGTTCTTTTTTTTAGACAAATTTATTTAAACTATAAAAAACGAGGAAGTACTTTAAATTTCCTTTTTTCTCTTTTATACTAAACAATGATTACAATAATTGATATAAGGGGATATGAAGATGAAAGCTTATTTAGCAAATGGATTATTTAGTGAAGCAGATGTTTTATATAATGAATTACTTGCCAAACAATTACGGGAAGCTTTACCAGGAATAGAGTTATACGTACCGCAAGAAAATGGAGATATCAATGACAAAACAGCTTATGCTAATTCCTTAATGATCGCCCAAGCGGATACGGAAAAATTGGTAAATTCTGATTTTCTAGTGGCTGTATTGGACCATATGGACGAAGGAGTTATGGCGGAAATTGGTTTATTTAGCACAACAGGTAAACCTATTTTTGGTCTTTTCACCGATTCTCGCCAACAAGGAAGAGAGAATCAGAAAAAAATCGATGCATTAATTGATGACCCAGTTGAAAATCAATTCCCATATGTAAATCTTTTTGTTGTAGGATGCATTAAGAAAAATGGAAAAATCTTCAGTACTCGAGATGAGTTAATTGATTATATCGTTCCTTACACAAAAGATTGCTAATTTTTTAGATGATTTTTCCATGGATGTTCCATGCGAAAACGGGCATGCTTTTATTAGGTGATGACTCACCAACAATACGGAGATGATGTTCAAAAAAGCAGCTTAGTGTAAGCTGCTTTTTGTTATTTCCAAAACATTTTTCTTAGTTTTATTGAAGGGTCTTTCAACACTTGATCCAAAATGTTTTTTTCAAAGGTTCGATGTGTATAAAAGGATCCTGCTTCTTGATGAGATAACACCATTTTCCATGTACCACTTCCAATATCTTTTAAGGGATGCGTTTCTTCTTTTTCCCCCGAATATTTCGTTTTAACCATTTTATATCCATTTGCTACCTTATAGTTATTTTCCGTTTTCACGATTGGAACAAGAAAAAAATTACGATTAGTGATTTGCGTTTGTTCCATTTCTTTTATATTTTTTAGTTCATATTCTTTTTTTTCTTCAACATATTCAAGATAAGGAAGACCTTCCTTTATTCGAAAACTGACGATATGAACCGTTTGATTTCTTTCTTTAAAATGCGTAATGTATTTTACTTCAGAAACGATTATTCTTTTTGTTAGTTCTTTTTCCCATGCTTCAATCTCGTACATCACATTTTGATAAATCTTCGTTTTTTTTATTTTTTCTTCTAATTTACCAACGGGATCAACAAAATAATTAGCCAAAACTTCTAAATTATTATCATGATCTATCCGAACGTATAAAGACTTGTATTCATTTTCTTTTAATGAAAACGCCCATTTTTTTTCTTTTGCAATAAAACGTACATCTCCTATTTGCTCCATTTTTTCTCCGCCCTTTCACAAATTCCAAAACATTTGTTTCACTTTTAACGCAGGTGTATTTATTACGTGGTCCATTACATCTTCCATGTAGTTTCGATACGTAGAGAAAAAATAACAATTTGCACCATGTTTTATTGCATAATGATCAAAAGAAATCGATTCGTCTTTCGGAATATCCAGTACTTGAACATGATAGCGAGAACTCATTGACATTTCGTTACTATTTCTTTCAATAGGCAAGACAATAAATCTTGATTCATCAAAAATTGGAAAAGGAGTTGTTTCTTTTTCTTCGAGCGTAAAGGAACCTTTTGAAATAGGACTTACAATGCGAAATCCAAGTAAACGAACATGTTTTTTTCCTTCTAATTCGCCTAAATCATGGACATCTATTACGTTTATTTTTTCTTTTTGTTCTTGTTCCCATCGTTTTATTTTTTCCAGTTGTTTTTTGAACAACCTAGAATCCATTACTTCTTTTTTTGCAGCCTCTGTTTCCTCACTGGATAAAAAAAGTCTTACTCTCCCTTGAATAGAAAAAAGATGTTTATTGCCAATGTTCGCAAGAACATTGATTTTCTTTCGTCCCACATTTACTTCAAATTTCATACTCCATATTTTCTTTTGTGGATCAAAAACCGTTCCTCCGATTTGTTTCATTTTTCTCATCCTTTCTTTTTATCTTTATAAAAATAAAGCTTTTACTTTAACCGATGGACTTTTGAGAACTTCTGTCATTACATCTTGTACATACGTTCGATGAGTAAAAAAATCTGTTGTAGCTGGTGCATATTTTAGCGCAGGAAACAACCATAACTCTTTTGGATTTTCATGTAAAGGTAACGTTTTTCGGCACATAGTATATCCTTCAGCTAATTGAAACGTTCCTTCATTTTTCACTAATGGCAAAATGAAGTAATCACTTTTTTTGTTTTTCCCTATAGAATTAGCTGTGCGCATTTTTTCTTCATCCTTTAAAAATAATATTCCTTTTACAACATCGCTTTGAATTCGAAACCCGAAAAAATGAATGTGTTGTTCATTTTCTACTAAGCTTTCTAATAATTGAACATCCGAAACTTGAATATTATGTTTACATTTTTCTTCCCAATTATGAATTTTTTCCATAATTTCTTGAAACAAAAAAGATTCTTCTACTTGTTTTTTAACGATTTCATCTGTTACCAATATTCCTTGTTTTGAGTAAATAAAAAACGCTGTTTCTTCTTGAAGTTGGACACGAACATTATATGTGTCATTTTCCATACTAAATTCCCATCTTGAGTCGTAGAAAGAAAAAACAATTGGTCCTTTTTGAATCATGTTATCCCTCTTCTCTTTTTCTTCTTTTTTATTATATCGTATAAATACACAAACATAAAAAAAACGACTAAAAAGTAGCCGTTTTAGTGTAAAAGTAATGTCTTTAATCTTCTTATTAAAATAATTTCTTTAAACGAATGTTTGGTTCATTTGAAATGATGTCAACAACATCTTCTAAAAAAGATTGATGTGTATAAAAATCATAAAGTATAGAATAACGCGTTTTTTTAAAATGAGAGTGAATTCCAGGGCAGTACAAATTCTCATTTTTTCTCATATATTTACGTTGAATTGGGTAAGTCTCGTTTAGAGTAAATGAAATTCCTTTCTCATTTTTTACTTTTTCCAACACAAGAAAAAAATGAATTTCTTCGTTGAATGTATTAAACATTTTTATCGCATATTTTTCTGCTTCTTCCAACGAAAACAAACCTCCAGCAATGGGGCTTTTAATTTTAAAACCAAAGAGATGCAATTCTTTTTCATTTACAATTTCTTTAGCAAACCATTGAATCGTATCGATTTTTAATTCATTTTTCATTTTTTCTTCCCATCGTTCAATACGCTTAATTTGTTCATCCCATTCTTTTGAATTTTTTATTTCTTTTTCCCAGCTTTCTGTTATTTCTATTTCATTTTCTAACCGACATGTAGGAAGAATTATAATTTTTTCTTTTCTTTCTTTCTTTTTTTCGATAAACGCGGAATACTCACTTGTTTTTATTTCCCATGACCATGTCATCGTACGTGGATTAAAGATCATATTTTCGCCCTTCTTTCTAATACAATAGTTTTTTTATCCTAACTGAAGGATGCGTATCAATGAGTACCGCAATATCTTCGATAAAAAAACGATACGTGAAAAATGAATGATGGCTTCCGTATTTATTTTTCATTAAAAATAGTTTAGGTTCTGGTTTTTCTACTTTCGGAACATAATAACGTCCCAATTTAAATTGATTATCCACTCCGAACTTAATGACGCCGTTTTTAGTTGTTTTTTCTAATGTTAATACAAAATAAAAATGATGCGCTTTGCTATTTACATTTTCGCTCATTACATAAAAGTGTTCGTCTTTTTCTTCCCCTCCATTTAACAGAACATTTCCTTTTATTACTTTACTTTCAATCGTAAAACCAAAAAAATGATATTCTTTTCCTCCTTCTATTTCTTTTCCTAACCACTCTACATGATCAATCGTTAATTCTTCTTTTCTTTTTTTCTCCCATGTTTTAATTTTGGCAATTGACTCTTTAAATACAGTTGATTTTTTCACTCGTTCACTAAAGGTACCTGTTGAATCACTTTCAATTCGAATATCCATTTTGTTGTTTCGTTTCCATTTGATAAAAGCGACAGATTGCTCATCTTTTATTCCAAATTCCCATTCTCTATCAATGGGTTTAAATTGAATATGATGAAATAATTCCATGTTCATCTTCCTTTCAGAGAAGTAATTTTTTTACGCGAATTGAAGGTTCTTCATTAATCAATTGTACAAGGTCTTCTTTAAATGTACGATGCGTTGAACCTGCATACGTACCTGTAAATGTTGCATAATAGAATAGCGAATTTAATGAAACAGAGCCTTCATTTATTCGTTTTTTTGAAATAGGCACCACATGATGATCAGAACATTGAAAATAGATCTGATTATTTTTTACCACTTTTTCAAGAGCGATTGCAAAATACGTTTTCTTTTCCTTATCTTGCTCGAGTAGCTGAATTTGAGTATCATATTCTTCTTTCTTTTTTTCTAATGAAAACGGTAGTTCAGGAACAGGATTTGTTAAACAAAGACCAAAAATAGTCAGTTGTTTATCTCCCATTGTTTCATTTCCCAAAATGGCGATCTCTTCAATTTCTAATCGATTTTTCATTTTCTCTTCCCAGGAAACAATTTGATGAATGGCTTCTTGATAGGCATGTGAGTTTTTTACTTTCTCTTCCATATTACCCATTGGTTTTCCATAGTTTGATCGATCAAGTGGAATAATTAAAAATTTTGGAACATCGGTTTTTTCCAGCATGACATAACTTTGATATTCATCATTTTCAATCGTAAAATCCCATTTCTTTTTTTGTGGATTATACACAATACCTGATGTTCTTTTCATTTTTTATCATCCTTTACAGTAGTAGTTTTTTAATACGAATCGATGGTTCTTCATTGATTTTTTGCACCACATCATCAATAAATGACCGATACGTAGAAAATGAATATTTTCCACAAAAGCTTTTCGCTTCATAAAAATATCTCATTTTAGCTCTTGGTTTATCTTTTTTACTTCTTGTACGTTCATCTAGTGGAAATTGATGATTATATTGAAACATAATACCATCTTTTGTTACCACTTTCGTCAACGCAATGATGAAATAATAGTGCATAGTAGCGCGCTGGTTTTCCTTCTCATTTTTAAAACGAGTGAAACTTTCCATTAATTCTTTTTCACCCAGTTCTAAACAATACAGATATTGTGTAAGGGGACCATCTATATCAAAAGCAAAAAAATAATATGTTTCTCCTTCTTCCGTTTCTTTTCCAACCATTTCAATATTTGAAATGGTTGTGATACTTTTCATTTTTTCTTCCCATCTTTCAATTTCTTTCATGGTTTCTTTAAAAGCCGCTGTTTGTTTTACTTGTTCAATGAAAAATTTTTCTTTTTTAGGTTCTATTTCATTCTGCAATTTTTCAATTGAAATTTGAATTTCATTTACGTTCTGTGACGTAATCGTCGCTTCTATTTCTTCATTTTTCAATCGAAACTTCCATTGATTTTGTTCAGGAATATAACGAGTAAACGATGATTTTTGCATTTCAACGACTCCTTTTTACTCAACTAATAGTTTGATTCGAACTGCTGGATCTTTTTCAATTAACGCAGCTAGATCTTCTCCAAAGGTTCGATGTGTGGCAAATTTTGCTTCATTTAATGATAAATAAGAAAAACCGCTTATTTCCCTCATTTTTTTCTCGTTTTTTCCTTCTGCTAATTTCCATTTCATTGGATGCTTTTTGGTATAGGTTAAACACATTTTTCCGTTTATCATTTCTTTTTTTAGCGCTAAAATAAACAAAAAGTCTTCTTGAAAATACTCAAATTTAGAAAGGATACGTTCTTTTCCTGTTTCAAGTCCAAATGAATCTTCAGCAATCAGGCTTTTTATCTGAAAACTTACTAAATCAAAACCAGCCTCTTTTAAGGTATCATTTTTTAACAACGTAACATTTTCAATTTTTAGTGCATTACACATGTCATTTTCCCATGATTGAATGTTCATCATGGTTTCGTTAAACGCGTCGGACTGTTTTATTCTCTGGATTATCTCTGAAGTTTCTTCCTCTGAAAAACAACGAGTACCTTGATATAACCTAAATTCCATTTCTTTTTGCTCTTCCCATTTAACGACGGCTATTAAGTCATCTTCTTTAAATCCAAATTCCCATGTATTCGTAATAGGGTCAAACGAAGTTTGAAACCATTTTTCCATTTTCCCTCTCTCCTTTTTTCCTTTTCTTACATTATAGTGTTTTTTACATGAAAATGTAAAAAAACGACTAACTCATAGTCGTTTTCATCTTATGTCATCAATTTCTTAATTCGAACAGAAGGATCATGATTGATTTTTTTAACAACATCTTCTACAAATGTTCGATGTGTGTAATAATCACCTCTTTTATTCTTGATTTCTTGTTTTGATTTGTGCAGTTCCTCTAAAACGTTTGATTTACTTCGCAGTGCTAAATATTCAAATAAATAAGCCTTTCGCATCGGATAATCATCGTTTGCGCAAAGATAAATGCAATCATCCACAATCTTTTTTTCAAGCGCTAACAGGTATTGAAATCCTTTTGAAACGGAACTAAAATGCTCTAGTGTTTCCTTTTTTGTTTCTTTTAAACCATAGTATCCATAACTTACAGGACTGATAATTTTAAAGGAATAAATGAAAAAGTTTTTCTCCGTTGTTAAAAGATTAACTTCACTTATTTCAAGATCTTTTGTCATTTCTTCTTCCCAGAGTTCAATTTTTTCAAGCGCTTCGTTAAAGGAAGGATACTTTTTCATTTCCTCTCTTGTTGCAACGAATGTTTGTTCCTTTTCATCATCAAATGTATTCACCAAACATGTATGATCTTTTTTTAAAAAAATACGAGAGCGGCTTTCGTTGTCTTTTATTTCAATATCCCAATGTTCATGATCTGGAATGAAATAAATATTCATTGATTTTTCCATGTTTATCATCCTTTACATTACAATTTTTTTAAGTCGAATTGAGGGAGCATTCTTCACTTTTTCGACTACGTCTTGGATAAAACCCGTATGCGTGACATATAGATCTTCTCCAAAAAGTTCTCTTCTTGTTTTTATTTCACCTAGAGAAGTTCGAATTTTATCATTTTTATCTACCCATAGCGTAGCCAAAGGGCAACTTTCATGATAGAGAAAATTTATCTTTCCATTTTCTATTTTCTTTTCAAGTGGCAAGATAAAATAAAATTGATAATTGTTCACTTCAAAAGAAGTATGATAAAAAAATTGTTTCATAATTTCATCCCTATCTTTTCCTAAATTAATTTTTTTTGTTGTTACCATACTTACAATTTCAAATGCAAAAAGATACATTTCCTTTTCATCATGTTCTTCTTTTCCAATTATTTCTACTTTTCCAATTTCAAGCTCCTCCTTCATCTTTTCTTCCCAATTTTTAATTTGTTCCATGCTATCTTTAAAAGCAGTTGAACTCTTTACAGTTTCTATTAACTCTTCTTTGCTTTTTGATCTAGAAGCTGCACGAAATGAAAAACGAAGATTGTCTTTTCCTTTATATACAACAAGGACTACGCATTCTTTTGATTCTAAATAAACATTCCACTCTCTACTTTTCGGATCAAAAATGATTTCTGAAGATTTTCTCATAATTCCACACCTTTTTTCTTTTATTATAAAAGCATTTATCTCATTATGTGAAAAAACGACCAAAATTTGGTCGTTTGGTTCATATGACTAATTTCTTAATTCGAACAGAAGGTTCTTCGTTGAGTTTTTTTACAACATCTTCAATAAACGAACGGTGTGTTGTAAGTTGATCCACTTGCATTCTTGCGAATCGTTGTATTTTTTCTAACGATATATTTATTTTCCGATCTTTCTTTTTTGTTATTTTTGTCATTGGAAATCTTATATCATACTGAAAAACAACTTTATTTTTGACAATAGCCTTTGCTAACGGAAGAATAAAAACAAAACGAGAATCTTGGTCGGAATCTTCATTACATTCTTCGAAATTTTCTAAAATCTTCTCTTCTTTTCCTCCTATTCCAAATGTCCATAGTGGTAATTTGCTTTGAATTTCAAAAGAGAAAAAATAATAGTCAGTCCCGCTTTCTTCTTCTTTTCCAATTATTTCAACTTGATCGATCGTAAGCATATCTTTCATTTTTTGTTCCCAGTTTTTAATCTTTTCCATGATTTCGTTAAAAAGCACAGATTCTTTCACTTTTTTTTCAAGTTCATCTTTTTCTTTCAAATAACCATGGTTCTTTTTATATATCTTCATTTCAATTTCTTCTTCTTTAGATGAAAAAATAAAAAATTCATAACAATCATCTTCTAACTCAAATTCCCACGTGTTTAATTGCGGACGGTAATAAGCATTTGTTTTTAATTTCATTTTTCTTCTCCTTTATTCCACCAGTATTTTTATTCTTACTGTTGGATGTTCATTTACTTTATCTGCAATATCTTGTAAAAACGAACGATGCGTGAAAAAATGATAATCTCTACTTGAATATTTTTTTATCATGTCTAATTCTTTCTCTACATTTACTTTTATTTTTGACTGATATGAAGAAAACGTTATTTTTTTCATTTGATACTCTTCATTTAAACACAATACGATTTTTCCATCAATCACTTTCTTTTCTAAAGGAAGCAATAAATAATAGGCTTGTTTTGTCATTTGATTATATGTTTTTTCATCATTATCCCCTAACACATAACCCAGATGAGCAAGATATCCTTCCATTTCAATATAAAATAAATAAATGTTATCTTTTTTTCCTTTTAGCTGAATGTTTCGAAGAAATTGTTCTTCTTTCATTTTTTCTTCCCACTTTTCTATTCGTTCCATTGTTTCTTTAAAAAGAAAAGAATCTTCTATTTCTTTTTGATTATTTTCTCCGTGAAAATCATACTGTAATTCTGTTGGTTTACTAAACCTAATGTCTGTTTCGCCTGCTTCATTTTCTAAAATAAATTCCCATTTTTGTTTACGCGAAAGAAATAATGGTCTTTCAACTAATTTCATATAAATTCTCCTTTACATCATTAATGCTTTAACGCGTACCGCTGGATCATGTATGATTTTCTCCATAAGATCATCTATAAATCCCCCGTGTGTTTTGCATGTAAACTCGATCCCATACATAGAACTTAAAGTAATGGGAACATATTTGCTTTTTACTATATGTTTTAGTGGATACTTTTCATCATAGATCCAATGGATTTTTTGATCAATCATTCTTTTTTCAAGACATAAAATAAATCGATGTTCTTCCATATTCCCTAACAAAGAAAAATAATCATTTAAAAAGCTATTTTTTTCTTTTTCCGTTTCTTCTAGTGTAAACCGACGATTGGCTATTTTGCTTTTTAACATAAACTCAAAAAAAACATATTCTTTTTCTTCTTTTTGTTGGTTGTTTATAAGTGCTATTTTTTCAAGGCTAAGTTCTTTTTTCATTCTCTCTTCCCACTTATGAATACGCTGCACTATATCTTGTAGAAGTTCTGATTTTTGAACACTATCTAAAATAGCACGTCTTTTTTTCGTTACTTCTCCATACAAAAAAGAGAAAATAAACTCTTCTTTTCCATCAAATTCCACTTTAACAAACTCTCTTTCTTCTTTAAAGATAAAATTCCACACCCCGCGTCCTGTATTAAACTGAATCTTTGAAACCAGTTTCATCCCTACCACTCCTATTTTTCCGTCTATTTTTATTATACACAAGAATATATTTCCATTAAAAAAAATTTGATTTTCATTCAATATCTATTGTGTTTTCCCTCTTCTTTTTTTTATAATTAACAGCACGAACAAAAAAAAGAGAAAAAAAAGACTTTTTCTTGTTGAAGAAAGGAATTATTCGATTAAAATGTAATTAAGTAATACAGTCAAAAAATACAATATGTTGTAGTTTTTAAAAAAACAACATACTATATATTGTAATTTAGCCATTATAAGCGTTCGGAACCAATCAGGTTAAAATGATCTATTTTTACCACTTCTCCGTCGCTTATTTGTTTGACGAAGTTCGCCCTTTAAGCGAATGTTTCAACTACGGAAGGGAGTGAGTGATCATGCTGATTATGTACGATTCAAAAACTGGAAATGTCGAACGTTTTATCCAAAAACTCGACATGGAAGCTATCAAGATTGAACCAGATATGCTTATTGATGAGCCATTTGTGCTCATTACTTATACAACTGGATTTGGGCAAGTTCCACCTAAGGTGATGGAGTTTCTCGAAAACAATGCCGCTTTTATGATCGGTGTTGCTGCAAGCGGAAATCGCAATTGGGGAAATAACTTCGGTAAAAGCGCCGATACAATTTCTTCTATGTACCATGTACCAGTTATTTACAAGTTTGAACTATCAGGAACACAAAATGATGTTTCTAAATTTAAAGAAGGGGTGATGCAAATTGAAACACATCGAATTAAATAACCAAGTAAACGTACGAAAAGATGGTTTCTTCCAGATTGAAAAAGACAAAGAAGCAGCACGAGAATTTTTGAAAGAAGTACATAGCAATCTCGTAACCTTCAATTCAATCGAAGAACAAATTACATATATGGTTGAAAATGACTATTACTACCCTGAGGTCCTAAAAGACTACTCAATGAAACAAATCCAAGAAATCTTCGAAACGGCTTATAGCTACAACTTCGAATTCCAATCCTACATGGCAGTCTCCAAATTCTACAAAGACTACGCTATGAAAACGAATGACAAATCAAAATATCTTGAAACCTACGAAGATCGCGTGTCAATCGTTTCTCTATACCTAGCAAAAGGTAACATGAAAAATGCTCGAAAATTCGTTCGCGCAATCATCGAACAACGTTACCAACCTGCTACACCGACATTTTTAAATGCTGGAAAAAGTCGCCGAGGTGAAATGGTTAGTTGTTTCTTACTTGAAATGGACGATACATTAAACTCTATCGGCTTTAACATCAATACTTCAATGCAACTTAGTAAGATTGGCGGAGGCGTTAAGTAGTAGCGCCTATTAGTAGAAATGCTAATAGCAAACCTCGTTAATTCAGGGGAAATCTTTCAAAAGATAATCCTGAGCCAAGCTTGTTTATACAAGAAGGTGCAACGACCATCGAAACCACGTCTTAGACGGAAGGGAGTAGAGTAGGAATCAAGTGATTCCCAAAAGCGAGGGCTCTTCATGAGAAATCATAAGAGTATGATATGGTCTGCTCTTACAGGTGACTGTAAGCTGTTCATTTGAACGCATTAAAGTGTAACGACTTTAATGGAACATTTGGTGCCATCAACTTATCTAAGTTACGTGCTCGTAAAGAAGCAATTAAAGGTATTGACGACGCAGCAAGCGGTGTTGTTCCAGTTATGAAATTGTTAGAAGACTCTTTCTCCTATGCGAACCAATTGGGTTAATGTTAGCCCCTCAAATCAGAAATGGTTTGACGCAAACTTCTCTAATTCATGGGAACTCCGAATTTCGGACAATCATGAGCGAAGCTTAACATTACGTTAAGAACGTGCAACGACTATTAGTAGAATACAAGCTATCGGTATTCGAAACGGGAAGCACCCGAAAGGGTGATGATATAGTCTGCTCTCTATGGCAACATAGAGCTGTCACCAACCGAGTGACGGGTAAGAACTAGCGAATCTTACTGAACATAAAGGCAACGTAAAGGTGCAGGAGCTGCTTACTTAAATATTTTCCACTGGGATGTTATTGAATTCCTTGATACAAAAAAAATAAATAGCGATGAGAAAACTCGGATTAAATCGCTATCAATTGGACTTATTGTTCCAAACAAATTCTTTGATCTTGCGAAAAACAACAAACCGCTTTATGTATTTGCGCCACACACAGTTTATAAAGCGTATGGTAAACATTTAGATGATTTAAACATCGATGAAATGTACGAAGAATTAGTTGAAAACCCTAAAGTCAAAAAACGCAGACTAGAACTTACTGCGCGCGAACTAATGGTACGTATCGCAATGACACAATTTGAATCGGGTTATCCTTATATCATGTACAAATCAAATGCAAATGAGCAACACGCATTAAAAGGTCTTGGAGACGTTAAAATGTCTAACTTGTGTTAATGGTAGCACCCTTGTAGGGAAACTTACATTGCAAACTCCGTTAATTCGGTGAAACTCTGCTTTGCAGACAATACCGAGCCAAGCCTAGAATTCTAGGAAGGTGTAACGACTATGGCTTATGCCAGTACACTCAAGCGAGTGGAAATGCGGAGCATCCTAACGTAAAGACGAGGATGGTGATATAGTCTCATCTGCATAGTGATATGCAGCAGTTCAAAAGAACGGTATGAATCTAGCGAATTCATATGAAGATAAATGACCGAAATTTTCCAAGTCCAAGAAACATCTGAAATTACCGATTATGGTCAAGAAGATATCATTAAACGTGACATTTCTTGTAACCTAGGTTCACTAAACATCGCAAACGTAATGGATAATAAAGCCATTCGCGATTCTGTTCATGTTGGTATTGAAGCACTCACAAATGTAAGTGATATGAGTGATGTTGATAATGCACCATCTGTGCGTAAAGCAAATAGAGAATTACACTCTGTTGGTCTTGGTGCGATGAATCTACATGGATACCTTGCAAAAAGTGGTATCGCTTATGAGTCTGAAGAGGCGAAAGACTTTGTTCGCACATTCTTCATGATGATGAACTATTATTCTCTTGAAAAATCCATGTTAATTGCAAAAGAACGTGGCGAAACATTCAAAGGTTTCGAAAAGAGTGAGTACGCAAACGGTAATTATTTTACTCGTTACTTGGAAGAGGACTTCTCTCCAAAATCTGATAAAGTAAAATCCTTGTTCGAAGGTATGGAAATCCCAGGTGCAGCAGAATGGGAATACTTAAAAGAACAAGTAATGGCAAACGGCATCTACAACGCGTTAACTTTAGCGCCTTTCTACCGTAAGGTAGATCGCAAAATGGATTTAATTGCTTGAAAGCCCTAAAGACAGATATACTACAACGTGGCTGGAAACGGCGAGCGTGAATGTGGTCGAAAGACAGAAAAAAATATCTGTATGGTATATGTCAAAAACTACGTACCGAAAACAATGGGTAATAAGCAGGGAACTATCTTAAAAGATAGACCTTCAACGACTACCATATCCGCATCCTTCTTGGATGATTGTATAGTCTAGTCCCACTTCCTAGCGAAGTGTTAAATATGCTGAAAAGCAGGGTAGCAAAACGATAGAATGGCAATTGCACCAACACAGTCCATCGGTTAACATATAGCCCTTTTATACGGCGACGTATAAATTGCACCCTTCGAATTGCGGGGAACTCCTAAAACTTTTACTACTAACTTATCGTAGCAATACAGATAAGGGCGCTTCTAATCAAAGCGGTATAGTAAAAAGGTAAAAGATACATGGAAAATCCGCAGCCAATCTTCTTTATGAATAAAGAAGCAGGTTCAACGACTAAGTGGAGGGAAACTGATCATTCAGTTTATGATATAGTCTGCTCTTGTGGGAAACTACAAGAGGGTGGCAGAAATGACCATCCCCTATCAAATGATAGAGTAACAAACTGGTATATTCAAAATGCGACTGCGAGTGTTATGCCAATTGTAGATGTAATCGAGGCAAGAACGTATGCAAATTCAACTACGTATTATCCAATGCCGTATTTAAGTCCACAAACATTCTGGTACTATAAATCTGCATACAATGTAGATCAATACAAATTAATTGATTTAATTGCAGAAATTCAACCACATGTGGATCAAGGTATTTCAACGATTCTTTATGTAACAAGCGAAACATCAACTCGTGAATTAGCCCGTTTATATATTTATGCAGCACAAAAAGGGTTAAAGAGTTTGTATTATACAAGAACCAAACTTCTAAGTGTAGAAGAATGTGCATCTTGTAGTGTATAAGGTAGGAGGGGGCTACCCCTCTTGCATCTTTCTTTTCAGGAGCCAAAGGGGGTATTAAATATGAAAGGTGTGTTATTACAAATGAATGAGTTAAAGAAAGCTGTCAATTGGAATAAAGAAGAAGATGATTTTACAAGAATGTTTTGGGATCAAAACTTTACACAAATTTGGTCGGAAGAAGAAATTAGTGTATCGAGTGATTTAAACGTATGGAGCAGCTTAAGTAAAAGCGAGCAAGAAACGTTTAAAAAAGTATTAGCAGGTCTAACGCTACTTGATACAGAACAAGGCGGAGAAGGAATGCCGTTAATTTCATTACATACAGAAGGTCTTCAACGTAAAAGTGTACTTAGTATTATGGGATTCATGGAACATGTACATGCTAAAAGTTACAGTTCTATTTTCACAACGGTTGCTTCAACAAGCGAAATCGATGAGTTATTTGCTTGGGTAGAAGAAAATCCTGCGCTTCAAAAGAAAGCGAAAATGGTATCAGAACGTTATCAAAAATTATTCTCACCAAAAGCTAGTAAGAAAGATTTATATATGGCACATGTTGCTTCTGTCTTTCTAGAAAGCTATTTATTCTATTCTGGATTCTTCTATCCGCTATTTTTAGCAGGACAAGGGAAGATGACAGCAAGTGGTGAAATCATCAATTTGATTCTTCGTTGAAAAATGTGGCGACTTCTAGCAGTAATGTTAGTCGAAAACCCTTCTTTATCATGGGACGTCCAAACCGTTAAGGTCGGTGGATAATCATGAGGGAAGCACTTATAAGTCGAATCTTCTAAAGTAGGTGATATTATGGAGATTTGGAAAGAAATCGTTGGTTATGAAGGTCGTTACTTAATTTCCAGTTCGGGAAAAGTAAAGAGCCTTTACAGAAATAAAATTTTAAAACATTCTACGAGCAGTAATGGTTATTTAGGAGTTTCTTTATCAAAAGAGAGCAAGATAAAAACTTTTCACATTCATCGATTGTTAGCTGAACATTTTTTATCTAATCCTAAAAACTTACCATGTGTTAATCATAAAGACGGAAATAAACACAATAATGAAATTTCTAATTTAGAATGGAGTACTTTCAAAGAAAACACTGATCATGCTATCAAAACAAACTTAATGAAAGTCAAAGGAAATTCTCATCCTATGTTTGGTAAAAAACATAAAAAAGAATCAAAACAAAAAATGAGAGAAGCTAAATTAGGAAAAAGCGGTTCAGAACATCCAAGAAGTACAAAAGTTGCTAAACTGGATCCTACTACCGAAATCATTATTGAAATTTATGAAAGTCAACACATTGCTGCTAAAGAAAATAGCCTTAGTCAAGGAACGTTAAATCTAGTTCTTAATGGTAAAAGAAAAACTACAGGCGGTTTTAAATGGAAATTTATAAATTAACTGACTTATAAGTGAACCTGCAACGACCATCGAAACCACATTAAAACAATGTTTTAATGGAAGGGAGTAGAGTACATCGCAAGCGATAGGCGGTGGAAATGGAGGGGCTCTCAATTTGAGAGCGTGATATGGTCTGACCTATATGGAAACATATAGCAGCTTACATAAGCGATATGAATGTAGCGAATTCGTATGAACAGTAGTGGACGAATCAATTCATGGTGTTTACATTGGAATGCTTGCTCAAGAGTTATATCAACAATTATCTCCAGAAGAGCAAGTAGAAGTTGATAACGAGTCAATCGAATTATTGCTTGATTTATATAAAAACGAGCTGACATTTACAAAAGAAATTTATGAGCCAATCGGTTTAACTGATGAAGTGGCAGCTTACATTCGTTATAATGCAAATCGTGCATTAATGAATTTAGGGAAAGATGCTTATTTCCCTGAGGAACCAATCAATCCAATTGTTGAAAATGGATTAAAGACTGATACAAAGAACCACGACTTTTTCTCCGTTAATATACTAGCGGCTTAATGGGGCAACTCATTGTAGCAAACTCTGTGAATTCAGGGGAAGCCTAAAAAACATTCATGTTTCATGGTAATCCTGAGCGAAGCTTAACATATGTTAAGACCGTGCAACGACTAACAAAATGATCGATTGATTATTTGAGAGGATACAAGCTTTTGGTATCCGTAGCGCAGGGCATCCGTAAAATTCTACGAATTTTCCGTAGGAAAATATGGATGATGATATAGTCTGCTCTCATGAGAAATCATGAGCTGGGTTTAATCCCGCTATAAGTGTAGCGAACTTATAGGAACATACAGGTAAAGGTAATGGTTATGTAAAAGCATTAAACATTGAGCAATTGACTGATGATGATTTCAACTTCTAAAAAAGAAGCCTTTTAGGGCTTCTTTTTTATCCACAAATACGTCGTAAGACTCCCATT